>Ga0164290_1000127_pt1 | contig 288733 bp, 295 predicted proteins | sample Micstemetagenome_FD_108782 | JGI IMG/M metagenome (GOLD analysis project Ga0164290, IMG submission 108782) | Contaminated culture microbial community from soil near Moab, Utah, USA - Microcoleus steenstrupii SON62 (Illumina Assembly) | ecosystem: Environmental > Terrestrial > Soil > Soil crust... | reverse complement strand
GCTGCAGAATATCGGCCAGCGCCCCAAGGTGGTGCTGCCGCTGGGCGTATCGGAAGACAACCTGCTGCTGCCGCTGCCGAGCTGGACCAAGCGCGGCTAATAATCCAACCAAGGAGTATACCCACGGCGTTCGCCGCGCCGTGGGTGTTTTTATAGAATGCCCCTAGAACTCATCCTCAACGTAACGATGCAAGGCGTGCTGACCGGCCTGGTTTATGGGCTGATGGCGCTGGGCCTGAGCGTTATCTTTGGCGTGGTACGCGTGGTCAATTTCGCCCATGGCGAAATGATGACCATCGCGATGTATGCCGCCATCGTAGCCTTTGGCGCCTGGTCCATCGATCCCCTGGTTGCCATGGTACCGATCTCGATCATCCTGTTTGCCCTGGGCTATGCCATGCAGGCCCTGCTGATCAATCCCTTCATCAACCGGCCGGAGCATAGCCAGTTCATGCTGCTGGCCGCCGTGGCCATCATCATGGTGAACGGCCTGCTGATGATCTTCGGCCCCGATGCGCGCAGCACCCTGGTGGATTACGCGCTTGATTCAGTAGAGATCGGCCCGCTGCTGGTGGACAAGGTGCGCCTGATCACGGCCGCGCTGGCCCTAGCGATCACCGCTGGCCTGTTCGCCTTCTTCCGCCTCTCGCTCACCGGCAAGGCGATCCGCGCCTGCGCCGATAATTACCTTGGTGCCCTGGTGGTGGGGCTCAATGTGAAGCAGCTCTATGCCTTCACTTTCGGCCTCGGCTCGGCCTGCGTTGGCGCCGCCGGCGCCATGATGGTGCTGCTGATCGACGTAACACCCAGTCTTGGCCCGGCCTTCACCTTGCAGGCTTTCGTCATCGTTATCGTCGGTGGCCTGGGCTCGATGCCGGGCGCCCTGCTCGGCGGCATCCTGATCGGCCTTTCGGAAGCGCTCTCGGGCCTGTTCTTCGCGCCCTCGGCCAAGAGCATGTTCGCCATCGCGCTGCTCATCCTGGTACTGCTATTCCGCCCCCAGGGCCTGCTGGGGCGTAAAACATTATGATCAGCAATTTCCTCTCCCGCATGACTGATGGCGTGCCCAAGCGCGCCCTGATTCTGCTGCTGGTGCTCTTCCTGGCGATGCTGGTGGCGCCGCTGCTGGTGGATCCTTACCTACTCTCGATCCTGATCCTGGTGCTGTATTTCGCCTATACCGGCCAAGCCTGGAACGTGATGATGGGCTTCTGTGGTCAGCTCTCGCTCGGCCACTCGCTCTATGTCGGCCTCGCCGCCTACACCGCTGCCGCGCTTTATGTGCATTTCAAGCTACCGCCGGCGCTCGGCGTGTTCGCCGCCATCGGCATCAGCATGGCCTTTGGCGCCGGCATCGGCTTTCTCGCCTTCCGCTTCGGCATCGGTGGCACCTACTTCGCCCTGCTCACCATCGCCTTTGCTGAATTCACCCGCGTCGGCTTCGACCATTTCGCCTGGGTGAACGGCTCCGGCGGCCTGTTCCTGCCGGTGGAGCAATATTCCCGCAACGATCTGCTGAACCTGCGCGGCAGGCCGGTGATGTTCTATTACCTGCTGCTGGTGCTCACGGCAGCGGCGCTGATCTTCTGCCGCTGGCTGCTCACCAGTCGCATCGGCTATTACTGGCTGGCGATCCGCGAGGACCAGGATGCAGCGCAGACCCTGGGCATCAACACTTTCCGCTACAAGATGCTGGCGGTGCTGATCTCCAGCGGCATGACGGCGATCAGCGGTGTGTTCTTCGCCTTCTACTACAACAACCTGTTCCCCGAGCAGATTTTCAACATCAGCCGCTCCATTGAGCTGATCCTGGGGCCGATCATCGGCGGGCTTGGCTCGCTATTCGGGCCGATCCTGGGCGCCGTGGTGCTCACCGTGCTGGCCGAGGGCCTCTATGAGTTGCTGCATGGCCTGGGCTACGACATCCCCGGCATCAAGCATGTGTTCTACGGCATCTGTCTCGCCGCGGTGATCATGTATCTGCCCCATGGCATCTGGCCGCCGCTGCGACGCAAGCTGGGCCTGGAGACCAAGTCATGAGCGCGCCCCTGCTCAGCGTTGATGGCATCTCCAAGAGCTTCCGTGGCTTGAAGGCGGTGACGCGCGCCAGCCTGACCGTGCCGCGCGGCGGCATCGTCAGCCTGATCGGCCCGAATGGCGCGGGCAAGACCACCTGCTTCAACATGATCGCCGGCGTGTTCAAACCCGATGAAGGCAGCATCACCCTGGAGGGTCGCCGCCTGGATGGCCTGCGCCCGGACCAGATCTGCCATGCCGGCGTGGGGCGCACCTTCCAGCTGGTGAAGCCGTTCAAGGAACTCACGGCACTGGAGAATGTGACCGTAGGCGCCCTGCGCACCGAACCCGATGCGCGCAAGGCCAGCAAGGCGGCAGAAGCGGTGCTGGATCAGCTTGGCATGTTGGATAAGCGCAACCAGCCAGCGGCACAGCTCACCCTGCCCGAACGCAAGCGGCTGGAAGTGGCGCGCGCGCTGGCAACCAAGCCGACCATCCTGCTGCTGGACGAAGTGATGGCCGGCCTGCGCCCCACCGAAATCAATCAAATGGTGACAGTGTTCCGCGAACTGAACCGCAAGCACGGCCTGACGATTCTATTGATCGAGCATGTGATGCGCGCCGTGATGGCCTTGTCGCAGCAAGTGGTGGTGCTGCATCATGGCGAGGTGATCGCGCGCGGCGAACCCGAAGCCGTGGTGCGCGATCCGGCCGTGCTGGAATGCTATCTCGGCGAGGAGGCCGCCGTATGAGCCTGGAAATCGACGGCCTCGACGTTTTCTATGGCGATGCCCAAGCGCTGGATGGCGTGAGCCTGAAAGCCGATCAGGGCACCATCGTCGCTATTGTCGGTGCCAATGGCGCGGGCAAATCCACCCTGATACGCACCATTGCCGGCATCGAGCCAGTGCGGAAGGGCCGCATCCGCTATCAGGGCCGTGACATCGCCGGCCTGCCCAGCTTCAAAGTCTGCAATCTCGGTATCGGCCAGGTGGCGGAAGGCCGCCAAGTCTTCCCCACCCTGAGTGTGCTGGAGAATCTGCAAATGGGCGCCTTGCTGCCGCGCGCCAAGGGCAAGGAAAAACAGACGCTGGAGGAAATCTTCGGGCTGTTTCCGCGTCTGGCCGAGCGCCGCAGCCAGCTGGCCGGCACCATGTCTGGCGGCGAGCAGCAGATGCTGGCCATCGGCCGTTGCCTGATGGGCCAGCCGGAATTGATCATGTTCGACGAGCCGTCGCTTGGCCTGGCGCCGGCCGTGGTGCAGGAAGTCTTCCGCATCATCAAATTGCTGCATGAGCGGGGCCTGAGCGTGATCCTGGTGGAGCAGAATGTGGCAGTGTCGCTCAAACTGGCGCAGCAGGCCTATGTGCTGGAGAATGGCCGCATCGCCATGCAGGGCAGCGGACAGGATTTGCTGCATGATGACCGCGTGCGCCAAGCCTATCTCGGGCTTTAGCCCGCCTTCAATCAACCAGCCCGGGTTAAGAGAAGATTCACCAAAACTTGGTGCAGTGCGCCCCGGTATTTCTCAGTAAACGGAGCGCGATCCTGTTGACCGCCGACACCGCCGATGTGATTCAACGTGGCCCGGAACTAGCCCCCGCCACATGGCATAGCTTAACCCGCCAGCTTTACGATTACTGGCGCAGTATGCCGCCAGCCATGCCAGCATCTGGCGCCCTGCCCAGCCGCGAGAGCTTCGACCCCGTGGCGATCAGAACCCTGCTGCCGCATATCATCATGCTGGATGTGCATCGTGATCCGCTGCGCTTCCGCTTTCGTCTGGTCGGCACCATGTTGGCAACCTGGCTGCGCAATGATCCCACCGGGCGCTGGCTGGATGAACTGGGCGGTGATACCGCGTCGCTGACTGCGGGGCTGACCTGGGTTATCGGCGAAGGCCTGCCGAGCTGGCGCCGTGGCCGCAAGCGGCTGGGGCCGGGCCGCGAGTATGGCAGCGCCGAAACCCTGGCCCTGCCCTTGGCAAGCGACGGCCTGCTGGTTGACCGCGTGCTTTGCGTCAGCGTGCTCTATGATATCGATGGACGGCCGCTGGCGCGTTGAATTCAGCTCATGCCAGCAAAGAAATCGTTGCCCTTGTCGTCAACGATGATGAAGGCGGGGAAATTCTCCACATCGATCTTCCACACGGCCTCCATGCCGAGTTCGGGATATTCGAGCACTTCCACCTTCTTGATGTTGTTCTTGGCCAGGATCGCGGCCGGGCCGCCAATCGAGCCAAGATAGAAGCCGCCATACTGCTTGCAGGCATCGGTGACCTGCTTGGAGCGGTTACCCTTAGCCAAGCTGATAAAGCCGCCGCCGTTTTTCATCAGATCGCCAACGTATGAATCCATGCGTCCGGCCGTGGTGGGGCCAAAGGAGCCCGAAGCATAGCCTTCAGGCGTCTTGGCCGGGCCGGCATAATAGATCATGTGGTTCTTCACATAATCTGGCAGACCTTCACCGCGCTCGATGCGCTCGGCGAATTTGGAATGGGCCAAGTCGCGGGCCACGATCAACGTGCCGCTGAGCGACAAGCGCGTTTTCACCGGATACTGCGACAACTGCTTGCGGATGGCATCCATCGGCTGGTTCAGGTCAACCTGCACCACGGTGGCGGACAGCGCATCCGCCTTGGCTTCGGGCAGATACTTGGCCGGATCAGTCTCAAGCTGCTCCAGGAAGACGCCATCCTTGGTGATCTTGCCCAGCACCTGGCGGTCGGCCGAGCAGCTCACCGCCATGCCGATCGGCACGCTGGCGCCATGGCGCGGCAGGCGGATCACCCGCACATCATGGCAGAAATACTTGCCACCGAATTGCGCGCCGATGCCGTTATTGCGCGACAGGCCGAGCACGATCTGCTCCATCTCCAAATCGCGAAAGGCATGGCCCGAGGGACTGCCCTGGGTGGGCAAGTTGTCGAGATAGCGCGCCGAAGCGAGCTTGGCGGTCTTGAGATTGAGTTCCGCTGAAAGGCCGCCGATGACAATGGCAAGGTGATAAGGCGGGCAAGCCGCAGTTCCCAGGGTCTTGATCTGGGTATCGAGGAATTTCACCAGATTCTCGCCACGCAGCACTGCCGGCGTCTGCTGATAAAGATAGGTCTTGTTGGCCGAGCCGCCGCCCTTGGCGATGAAAAGGAATTTGTAGGCATCGCCCTCGGTGGCATAGAGCTCGATCTGCGCCGGCAGGTTGGTGCCAGTATTCACTTCCTTGAACATGCTCAGGGGCGCGAGCTGGGAATAGCGCAGATTGGTCTCGGTATAGGTGCGGTAGATGCCGTGGCTCAGCGCCGCCTCGTCGGCGCCATCGGTCCAGACATACTGGCCCTTCTTGCCAACGACGATGGCGGTGCCGGTATCCTGGCAGGAGGGCAGCACGAAGCCGGCCGAGATATTGGCGTTCTTCAAAAGCTCCAGCGCCACGAAGCGATCATTATCGGAAGCCTCGGCATCATCAAGGATGGCGCGCAGCTGCGCCAGATGGCCGGGGCGGAAGAGATGCGCGATATCGCGCATGGCGGCGAAGCTGAGATCGCTCATCGCCTTGTCGCTCACTTTAAGGATTTTGTGCCCGCCGGCCTCAATTACTTCCACGCCGTCGCTGCTGAGCTTGCGGTAGGACGTGCTGGTGTCGGGACCAAGCGGGAAGAGGTCCTGGTACTGGAAATCAGGCATGGCGGGTCTCGCTGGTTTTGGGGCGGGCGTAACGCGGCGTTGAAAGTAGGATTACGGCTTTTTCTTGCGGAAGGCGTCCAGCGCCACCACTTCGCCGGTAGCAGGCTTGGCGGCCTCGGCGGCTTTCTGCTCATCCGGCTTATCACCAGCCGGGCCATCACTGGCCGGGGCCTCCACCAGGGCGGCACCGCGCGCCAGGCTTTCGGCCGAGGGTTGCACGCGGAATTGCAGGCCGAATTGCACGCTCGGATCGGCGAAGGCGGTGAGCGCCGCATAGGGCACCACCAGCCGCTCCGGCACCTTGTTGAAGCTGAGCGTGACCTGGAATTTGTCCTCGCCCGGCTCCAGGCCCCAGAATTGGTGCTGCAGCACAATGGTCATCTCGTCGGGATACCGCTCATGCAGGTAGGCCGGAATGTCCACCCCAGGCTGGTCGGTGCGGAAGGTAACATAGAAATGGTGGTTTCCGGGCAAGCCGAATTCGGCCGCGCGCTTCAATGCCTCGCGCACCGCGCCTCGCAGCGCGTTTTCGACCAAAAGATTGTAATCGAGCAGTTTGCCGGCCATGCCTGGATACGCGGGTTGGGATGAAACTGGCGTCATCATAGCGCATGCCGGCCGGCCTGTTCAATTCCGGCGGTCATTTTGGGCGAAATCAATGAGATAGTGGGGGGGCTTCTGTTGCCCGGCGCCCCCCCGAGCCGCGCTTACCTATTAGGCAGCGAGTGCTACGGTGTTATCGTTGGCACTTGGAGTTTGACCCGATAACGGCGGTATCATGCCGGGCAAAAACCGATCCTTTATTGCGCATGTCGAGCCTGATTCGCCCCCATCATCAAGCCAGCAGGCCGTTTCCAGCAGGGCTGGCTTGATGGTGGAGGCGCCGGGTACTGCCCCCGGGTCCATTACGCCTATTCCGAGCGGCGTTTATCGCCATAGCCGGCAAGCCGGCAACCCCTATATAAGCCTTCCGCCCGCCGTTTTGAAGGGGCTATAAAGACCGGCCGTTTCCCGGGAGCCCGATTCCATGTCCGTCACGCCTGAACAAGCCGCCGAAATCGAGGCGCTGCGCGCCCAGAGCTACACCACCCGCCGCGCCACCGTGCCGGCCCTGGAGGCGATGCTCTACAAGCCGCTGGAGGTGCTGGACCATGGTTTCGTCCGCGTGGTCGATTACATGGGCGATGACTCAGCCGTGGTGCAGGCGGCCCGCGTCTCTTATGGCCGCGGCACCAAGAAGGTCAGCGAGGATCGCGGCCTAATCAATTACCTGATGCGGCATCGCCACACCACGCCGTTTGAGATGTGCGAGATCAAATACCATGTGAAGCTGCCGATCTTCGTGGCGCGGCAATGGATCCGGCACCGCACCGCCAATGTGAACGAATATTCGGCGCGTTATTCGATCCTGGACAGGGAATTCTACATTCCGGCACCCGACCAACTGGCCGCCCAGGCAACCGTGAACCGCCAGGGCCGCGGCGATTTGCTGACCGGCGATGAGGCCGCGCGCGTGCTGGACCTGCTGAAGCGCGATGCCAGCCAGACCTACGATTCCTACGAGGAAATGCTGAACGAGCGCCCCGATGGCAGCAAACGCGACGAGGGCCGCGAAGGCCTGGCGCGTGAGCTGGCGCGCATGAACCTGACCCTGAATTATTACACCCAGTGGTATTGGAAAACCGACCTGCTGAACCTGCTGCATTTCCTGTCGCTGCGTGCCGACAGCCACGCGCAATACGAAATCCGCGTCTATGCCGATGCCATGCTGGAGACGGTGAAAAGCTGGGTGCCAGCTTGCTACGACGCCTTCATGGAATACCGCATCGGCGGCGCCAGCCTTTCCGCCACCGCGCTGAAAGCGGTGCGACGCATGCTGGCGGGCGAAACCGTGGATCAGGCCAATTCCGGGCTTTCGGCACGGGAATGGCGCGAATTGCAGGCGGTTCTGGGTTCCGGCGCCTAATCTTCGCTGAGCGACCGCGCGGCGGCGCGGCGGCTGAGCAGCCAGCCGGCCAGGCCGAGCAATGTGGTTCCGGCATAGGCCAGGGCCATCGCCAGCCCGCTCCCAGCCGGCAGCAAGCCAACCGACAAAGCGCCGAGGCCGCCGCCGACATTCTGCAGGAAGCCTGACAATGCTGCGCCGGCACCCAGCGCCTGGCGGTTCACGCCAACCGCGCCGGCCACGGCGTTAGGCAGGGCCAGCCCCATGCCCGCAGCCCAAATCAGGCGCGACACCACAATGGCGGCAACGCTGTCGCCGAAGAATTCGCTGTAAAGCGCCAGACCACAGCCACCAACCAGCAGGCAGACCACGCCCAGATCAATCAGGCGGATGCTGCCAAGCCGGGTGGAAAACGCCGACGATATCATCGAGCCGACGAAAAAGCCGGCACTGCCCGTGGCGGCGAGCGCACCATAGGCCACCGGGCTCAAGCCCAGCGTGTCGATCATCACCGCCGGTGCCGCAGCGTTGAAGCCATGCAGCCCGGCGAATATTGCCATATTCACTAGGGTGAAACCGAGAAAAGCCGGCGAGCGGAGCAGAAAGCTGTAATCCCGGCGCACACCAGCCAGGAGCGACACGGCGCTGGGACCTGGCCGATGGGTTTCCGACAAGCGGAAATAGAGCACGAACACCACGGCGAAGGTGACCCCGCCGGAAATCAGGAAATTGCCGCGCCAGCCAATGAACTGCTCGACCAGCCCCCCCAGGATCGGTGAGACAATTGGTGCCAGGGCCAGGGCAGCGGAGACCACGGAGGTGGCCTTGGCCGCCTCGGAGCGATTGTATACATCATTCAGCACCGCCCGGCCGATCACCATGCCGGCTGAGGCGCCGAAGCCCTGAGCCGCTCGTAGCCAGCAAAGCAGCTCCAAAGTATCCACATAGGCACAAGCAAAAGAGGCCAGCGCCATCAGCACCAAGCCGCCCAGCAGCAGCCAGCGCCGGCCCCAGCGGTCGCTCAACGGGCCAAATACCAGCTGTCCGCCGGCAAAACCGGCCAAATACACCATCAGAGTGAAGGGTAAGGCGTCAGCCGGCACCCCCAGCACCCGGCTCAGGCTGGGCAGGGAGGGCAGATACATGGTCGCCGCCAGGATGCTGTTGGCGTTGATAATGGTTAGCAGCGCGAGCAGGCCTGGGGGGCGGGCCATGGCGGGGTGAGCAATCATGCTGAAAAATCTAACATAAGGGGCAAGGCTTTGGCCGGCTGGATTACAGCCTATATTAACCCTCGCTAACAAGCGACGGTAGAACGAAGCAACAGGTTGGCTTCGCAGGGGTTAAAGTATATAGAGTTTAACGGAACAGGCCACGTCTGCCGGGGCGAAGCCGCCGGGCCGGGAGCGCTAGAAAACCGCATGTCGGAAAAGATTGACTTCAGTCATGTGCGCTTTCTCATCGTCGATAACAATCGGCTGATGGGCAAGCTTGTGAAGGACATTCTGGCGATGCTGGGCGTGACGCAGATCTCGCTGGCGCGCGACTATGATAGTGCGCTGGGTGCCCTGCGCTCGGGCACTGTTGATGTTTGCATCACCGAATGGAACCTGAAGCCGCGCAGTGGCCTCGAATTGCTGGACTTCATCCGCAATGATGCCACTTCGGCGGAACGCATGCTGCCGGTCATCATGCTCACGGCCAATTCCGAGATGGAATATGTGGTGGAATCGCGCGATTCCGGTGTCACCGAATTCCTCGCCAAGCCGGTCACGGCGGATGGCCTCTATCGCCGCCTGGTATCAGTGATCGCTCGGCCGCGCGACTTCGTGAGCATACGCGGCTATTTCGGCCCAGATCGTCGTCGCCAGCAATTGCCTTTTGATGGCGCCGACCGTCGCCTCAAGGACTGAAACAGTGTCCTCCGATGCGCGGCCCACACGGCCCCTTCACATACCGAACCGTGGCGACCTCAAACGCAAAGCGGTGAACTACAAGAAGGGCTTGGACCTCAAGCTCGACGATTCCCTGCGCGAGAAGATGGATGCCCTGGTGCAGGCCTCGGCCAGCGCCTTCCTGGATGAAGCGGCGGAATTCATCAAGGAACTGCGAGAGCGGGTGAGCGCCATGCCGGCCGAGACCGAGGCGCGCATCGCGCTGGTTGAGGATGTGCGCGAGGAGGCTTTCCAGATAAAAGGCATGGGTGGCGTGTTCGGCTATCCCTTGCTCACCGAGTTCGCCAAGTCGCTACATGATTTCCTCAAGACCATCGAGGGCGACCTCGACGAATTGCAGCAGGAAATCGTCTCCATCCACATTGACACGCTCTATGTGGTGATCGCGCATAAAATCCGCGGTTCCGGCGGCGCCCTGGAAGCGCAGCTCCGCGCCTCGCTGAAGGCTGCGGTGGAAAAAGCCAAGCCTAAGGAATAGGCGACTCGGCTGGACTCGGCAGCCCAGGCCCCCTATAACCCGGCCATGCGCCCAACCACCCCCCTTCCCTTCGTCAAGATGCACGGATTAGGCAATGATTTCGTGATTCTGGACGCGCGCGAATTGCCGCTGGCGCTGGATCACACCGCCATCGCGCAGCTAGCCGACCGCCGCCGTGGTATCGGCTTCGACCAGATGATCACCATCGAGTATTCCGGCAAGGCCGATGCCTTCATGCGCATCCATAATGCCGATGGCGGCCAAGTGGAAAGCTGCGGCAATGCCACGCGCTGTGTTGCTTCGCTGCTGATGCGCGAGAGCGGCAAGGATGCGGTGAGCATCGATACGCTGGGTGGCTGGCTGAACGCCAAAAAGCAGGTTTCCGCCACATCCGATATCGACAGCCCTGACATCCAGAGTCTAGTGACCGTGGATATGGGCGAGCCGCGTTTCGGCTGGCAGGACATCCCGCTGGCCCGCGCCATGGATACCAGCGCCCTGGATTATAGCCATGGCGGCGTTAGCGACCCGGGCGCTGTGAATGTGGGCAATCCGCATGTGGTATTCTTTGTGACCGACGCCGAGAGCGTGCCGGTGGCCGAGATCGGCCCGCGCATCGAACATGACCCCTTGTTCCCGCAGCGCATCAACGTGGAATTCGCCCAGATATTGGCCCCTGACCGTATTCGCATGCGCGTGTGGGAGCGCGGCGTGGGCATCACCCAGGCCTGCGGCACCGGCGCCTGCGCAACTCTGGTGGCGGCCGCCCGGCGCGATCTTTGTGCCCGCCAGGCCAATATCCTGCTGGATGGCGGCGTGCTGAACATCCACTGGGCCAGCGACAACCATATCTACATGACCGGGCCAGCCACCGAGGCCTTCCGCGGCACCATCCCGCCGGCCTTCTGGCTCGACCAACCCGTGGCGGCCTGACCAGCATGGATGTGGTTAGCTTCGGATGCCGGCTAAACAGTTATGAAGGCGAAGCGATCCGCGCCCGGCTGGCGGCGCTGAAACTCGACGATGTGATCGTGGTGAATACCTGCGCCGTGACCGCCGAGGCGGAAAAGCAGGCGCGCCAAGCCATTCGCCGCTTGCGCCGCGAGCACCCGAAGGCCCGCGTGGTTGTTACCGGCTGCGCCGCGCAGGTGGCGCCGACACGCTTCGCCGCCATGGCGGAAGTGGACCATGTACTGGGCAACCGCGAAAAGCTGGAAGACACGCACTGGCTCAGCCTGGGCGCTGATCGCGTGGTGGTTGGCGATATCATGCAGCAAACACCCCCGGCATTGCCGGCGGTGGTGGAATTCCCCGGCCGGCCGCGCGCCTATCTGGAAATCCAGCAGGGCTGCGACCATCGCTGCACCTTCTGCATCATCCCCTATGGCCGTGGCCCCAGCCGCTCGCTGCCGCTTGGCGCCGTGGCGGAACAAGCGCGCACACTTGCCGCCAAGGGTTACCGCGAATTCGTGCTCACCGGCGTGGATATCACCAGCTATGGCCATGATCTGCCCGGCCGCCCCAATCTGGGCCAGGCGACGCGGCGCCTGCTGGCCGCTGTTCCCCAGATCGAACGGCTGCGCTTCTCCTCGCTCGATCCAGCCGAGATCGATGATGATCTGCTGCGCCTGATCGCCGACGAGCCGCGTGTGATGCCGCATCTGCATCTCAGCCTGCAGGCCGGCGATAATCTGATCCTGAAACGCATGAAGCGCCGCCATAGCCGCGAGCAAGCCCTGCAGGTGGCTGAAACCCTGCATCGCCTGCGCCCAGGCATCGGCCTGGGCGCCGATCTGATCGCCGGTTTCCCCACTGAGGATGAGGCCGCCTTTGCACGCTCGGCGGCCATAATCGACGAGATAGGCTTAGCCTATCTGCATGTGTTTCCTTACTCGCCCCGCGAAGGCACGCCGGCGGCCCGCATGCCGCAACTCCCCTGGCCAGAGCGCAAAGCCCGCGCCGCCGAATTGCGCCGCCGTGGCACTGTCGCGCTGGCGCGCTTCTTAAGCAGCCGCGTCGGGGTGGATGCCAGCATCCTGGTGGAACAGGATGGCCTGGGCCGCGATGAAACCTATGCACCGGTGGCCCTGCCGCCGGGCCCGCCCAAGGGCGCGATCTTCAACAGCCGCATTGGCGCCGTGCGCGACGGCAAACTCTGGCTGGAGGCCGCATGAGCGAGGATAACGCTCCCAAGCCGGGCTGGTTCGCCCGCCTGAAGCAGGGCCTCGCCCGTTCCACTGGTGCGCTGGGCGAGCAGATCGGCAACCTGTTCACCAAGCGCAAGCTGGATCAGGCGGCGCTAGACGAACTGGAAGAAACCCTGATCAAGGCCGATCTGGGTGTGGGCACGGCGGCCCGCATCGTGCAGGACATCGCCCGCAACCGCTTCGACAAGGAAGTGAGCGGCGAGGAAATCCGTGGCGCCCTGGCGGAAAGCCTGACGCAGATTCTGCAGCCGGTGGAACAGCCGCTTAACCTGAACGGCGACAAGCCCCAGGTGGTGCTGGTGGTGGGCGTGAACGGCGTGGGCAAAACCACCACCATCGGCAAGATCGCCCAGCGCAACCGCGAAGCCGGGCGCAAAGTGGTGCTGGCGGCAGGAGACACCTTCCGCGCAGCAGCGGTGGAGCAACTCACTATCTGGAGCCAGCGTACCGGCGCCAGCATCGTGAGGGGTGAGACCGGCGCCGATGCCGCGGGCCTGGCCTTCGAGGCCCTGAGCCAGGCCCGCGCCGAGGGCGCCGACCTGCTGCTGATCGACACCGCCGGGCGATTGCATAACAAAGCCGACCTGATGCAGGAATTGGCCAAGATCGTGCGCGTGATCAAAAAGCAGGTGCCGGAAGCGCCGCATCATGTGCTGCTGGTGCTGGATGCCACCACCGGCCAGAACGCCGTGAGCCAGGTGGCAACCTTCAAGGAAATCTGCGCCGTAAGTGGCCTGGTGGTGACCAAGCTGGATGGCACGGCGCGCGGCGGTGTGCTGGTGGCGATTGCCGACAAGTTTGGCCTGCCGGTACATTTCGTTGGCGTTGGCGAAACCGCCGCCGATCTGCAACCCTTCTCCGCCCGGGCCTTTGCCCGCGCGCTTGCCGGCCTGGAATAACCTTCAGTAATTGCCGGTCTGATCGGGCGGGTTGGTGAAGGCGGCAAAGCTGGCCTGACCACGCACCATGCGCCATTGCTCCAGGGCCCAGAGGACGCTGGGGAAAGCCAGTTCCGCCCAGGGAATCTCGTCCCACCGGAACAGTCGGGCCTCCAGGGATTCCGGTCCTGGATTGAGCTCCGGCCCCGGCAGCGTGGCCCGGTACATCAATTGCACCTGGCTGATACGCGGAATGTTGTAGACGGCGAGCAGGGCATCAATTTCAATCACCACCCCCGCCTCCTCCATCGCCTCGCGCTGGGCGCCCGCCTCGGTGGTCTCGCGTTCCTCCATGAAACCGGCCGGCAAGGTCCAGAAACCGCGCCGGGGCTCGATGGCACGGCGACAGAGCAGGATACGGTCACCTAGGCTGCAAACCGCACCAACCACGATCTTGGGATTAACATAGTGTATCCAGCCGCAATCGCCGCAGACCAGGCGGGGCTTGTCATCGCCCTCGGGCACCTGGTGGGCAAAGCCGAAATCGCTGGGTCGCTGGATGGCCATCACGAGAAGTTTATCCGCCCTCACCCGCCGTTGGCAATTTTCCTTTGCTCGGCGTAGGCTGGGGCCAGAGGTGGTAAATAAACCACCCGAGAACGGGGGATAAGGCATGGCCAAGCCAACTATGCCAGATGATCCGTTGGGCAGCTTCGTGCTGCTCGACGCGCCGGGTCATCTGCTGCGCCGCTGCTATCAGATCGCTGCGGATTTTTATACTGCGGAAGTGGGCGAGGACGGGCCAACCCCACCGCAATTCTCCCTCATGCTCACCGTGTTTCAGAACCGCGGCCTGAGCCAGGTGGACCTGGTACGGCTGACCGGCATCGACCGCTCCACCGTGGCCGAGATGGTTGCCCGGCTGCTGAAGCGCGGCCTGCTGCAACGCAGCCGCACCGCCGCCGACCGCCGCACCAACGCCCTGGCCATAACTGAGAGTGGCGAAGCCATGCTGCGGGCCGCATTGCCGGCGGTGCAGCAGGCCCAGATACGGACCTTGCAGCCAGTGCCGCCGGCGCGGCGCCAGGAACTGGTCGATCTGCTGCGCCTGCTGGCCTCTGTGAATGGCCCGGCCGGCGACGGGGCCAAGGATCAGGCTTGAGGCGCGGGTGGCGGCTGACGGAATACGCAGAAGACTGAGTGGTCATGCGGGATCGTGGCCTGGTAGCGCAATCCCTTCATATGCCGCGACAGCAGATCGAAGGCGCGGTTGCGGTCGAAGAACATCGCCTCATCCAGCTTGAGGCCAACCATATCATCGGCCATGCGTGACAGCCGCGTAGCGTAATCCGGCTTCATCTGCCGCTTATGCACCAAGGCGTGGTAGAGCAAGGTATAGAAATAGTCCACCGCCTCGGGCCGATAGAAACCGCGCTCACTGAGATAGCGCCGCCCCAGCACCTCAGCCTGCCAGCGGGTATCGAAATAATGATCGCCGACTGAGCGCAGATCGAAGCGGATGTCGTGGCCCGCGATATCGACGCGGTAATGCACGCGCCAAGGCTCGGGAAAAACCTTGGCTCCATTGATCAGGCGCGCGGCATGCTTGAAATCCTGCACCAGCAGATCAACATCGTTATGCCCCGGCACATAGACCTGCTCGGGCAGCGCCTCGAAATTGCGCAGCACCATATAGGGCAGCGCCTCGTTCAGCAGCGCGAAGATATCTTCAATGCGGGCCCAGCCATTGCCGCCAACCAGATCGGCCTCGCGCATCTGCGGTGGCGCCTCGGCCGGCTGCGGCGGCAGGGCCAGGAAGTCATCGGCGCGGCGGCCGAACATCAGGTAGAGATCGCGGCGGCCTTCCTCGGCGGTGATGGTGCCATGCACCACATTGCCGCCCAGCGTGGCGCGCAATGCCTCGCGCAGGTCATGCATGCGGGTATTCACCCGGCGGATGCCAACCGAGGTATTACGCAGGCCGTATTCGGGCTGGCGGTCCTGCAGCACCAGGGCCAGGAACTCCCCACTGCCGGTTTCGCGGCATTTCAGCTGCAGGGTCTCGCTGGCGCGGTTATAGAAACGGCGTAGATTGTCCAAGAAACGCGGACCAGCCCATGTCACCCGATGCCGCTCAGCCACCGGCAGGGTGATCTGGGCCAGCGCCTGGGCCAGGTTGGGATGCGCTAGGCCGCGCTCCCAGATGATAATCAGATGGGCTTCCATGGCGGCAAAGCTAGCCAAGCCCGGGTTAATAAACCAGTAACCGCGATGCCGGACTCTGGGGTGATTCTTCAGCCACGGGAGCAACATGGCAGACCTTGCATCGATCCAGGCGCTGCTCGCGCGGCGCAGCCCCGGCGGCGCGGATCGCAACCCCCTGCCTTTTGCCGATTTCGCCCGCCTGCCGCCGGAAAGCTGCGCTGAGGCTTTGCGGCTGGAGCGGGTGCTGACCACCCTGCCCCGGCCCTTCCGGCCAGGAAAACTGCTACAGCTTGATTGCGGCACGGGCTATGCCTGTTTCGCCTTTGCCGCCCGAGGCTATCGCTGCACCGGCCTGGAAAGCGATCCGGCCAAGCTCGCGGTGGCCCAGGCCGCCAATGACTGGCAGGCCTGCGCCATCGATTTCCGGGCAGGCACACCAACACCCGGCCTGCTGGCCGGGCTTGAGCCTTTCGATGTCGCCCTGTGGCTTGATGGTGCCGAGGCCGCCTTGCAGGGGCCGGAAGCCGCCAGACTGCTCGCCGCGATTCTGGCCAAGGCCACCACATTGTTCATCGCCGCGCACCAGCTTGTGGTGCCCCCTGGCGAGGCGGTGCAGGTGGATTGCCTGGGTCCGCTGCCGGGCAATGTCGGCCAGTTGCTGTTCCGCCTGCAGCCGCGCCGCCGCACCGATCTGAACGTCCTGATGCCCGATGCGGTGGCTGAGATACAAACCAACATGCAGGCGACGCAGCCAATCTACGCCAAGGAGAACGCGCATTTCATCAGCCGGGTATTTCCCGCCACGCTGGGCACGGAACGCGCGGCGCTGAAGCTGGTGCAGGCAAAAAGCGAGATGGCGCGCCTGCTGCTGTATCGCGAGCATGAATTTCTTCATGCCCTGCCCGGGCCATCATTCCCCAAACCCCTCGGCTTTGGTTTCGATGAGAGCCGCTATTTACTAATCCTGCCCTGGCTGGACGGCCCCAATCTGGCGCAACTGCTGACGGCGCAGCAGGCCGGTCAGGTTGGCACCTTGAAGAAGCCCGATGCTTTGCGCGCCAGCATCAGCGCAGCGGCCGCACAATTGCGCGAGGCCGGCATCCGCCACCGCGATCTGCGGCCCCATAACGTGATGCTGACGCCGACCGGCCCGATGATCCTGGATTTCGGCTGGGCCTGCTGGGCGGATGAAATCGATTGCCCGGCACCGCCGCAATTGGCGGTGCCCGATGACGATGCCGCCATCGCCGCCCTGCTGGCGGCCATCCGTTAGCGCTTCAGCACATCCGCCCAAAGCCGCGCGATAGCCGCCGGCGCGTAATGCGCAGCCACATAGGCTTGGCCCAAAGCCGTGCGAGCGCGGCAGGCTTCCGGATCGACCAGGGCGGCCTCGATCCCAGGCACCAGATCCTCGGCGATCACGCCATAGGCGTCCAGCTCGCGGTAGCTGGCAATAGGCTGGGCAAAGATGGCGCGGCCGGCTTGCAAAGCCTGCAGGGCACGGTTGTTGCTCTTGCCCACGGCGGAGTCGCTGCCATGATCGATGGGAAACACCACTGCATCCGCCGCTGCCAAGGCAGTTTCCAAAGCCGGGACTGACCAAGGGATATAGGCGATTTCAGCACCGCCAGAATCGGCCCGCAGCTTGGGCAGCAACCGTTCAACTTGCGCCTCGCAAAGCAAGGTCAGCGTCACCGGTCGCTTTGCTGTAAGCCTTGGCAGGTCACGCAGGCAAAAGCCTGCCACGGCACCGGCATGCACGCCGAAGAAGCCAAACCACAGCAGCCGCAGCAGCCCCACCGGATCGGGCGCGAACCGCACCGGCGCCGGCGCCACTTCCACCGGATCGCCAATGACGCTGAATGTCAGGCCCTGCCCAAGATAATCCGCAATACGATCAGCCAGCGCCTGGGTTGGCACCACGATGCCATCCGCCGCCCGCAGTAAACCGGGATAGAATTGCCGGCAGACTTCGCCTGCCGCCGCCTGCTTCAACATCTGGGTGATATAAGCCACATAGGGCGCGCCGACCTTGAGATCGCAGACATCCACCAGCAACCGCGCGCCAGCGGCCCTGTGGCGCTGGATGAAAGCCCCCAGGCCGGGCAGCAGATCGGGCTGCAGCAGGCGGTTTTCCTTGGGCTGCGCCAGCACGATCACATCAGCATCGCTCTGGAAATCCGGCCGCAGCACAGCATCGAGCGCCACCACATCGGCCTGCCAGCCTGATTGGCGCAATTCCACTGCCGGCATGGCTGCACGATAGCGCACACTGGCGAGCTGAATCGCGCCGCTTGCCAATTCAGACGGCGCGGCATTAACGACGAAGAGGGCCTTCATGCAGAGAGCCTATCAGGCGGGATCGCGGCGTTCCAGGTTATCCGCCAGCCGCTGCTGCAAGGCGGCGATATCAATCTGCTGCACTGAACCGGAACCAGCCAGGTCCAAAGCCTGGGCCGCCGCCGCCGCCATGGCGATGCAGGGCCCCATCACCCGCACCGAGGAAAGCGCTGCTGGATCGCCATCAACGCAGCGGCCGGCCGCCACCAGATTATCGGCCCCCTCCGGCACCATGGCGCCGAAAGGCAGGTAATGCAGGTGATCGTCGCCAAACTCCTCCCAATGCACATCATCGGGCCGGTCATGCAACTCAATCGGCCAGGAGCAGCGCAGGATGGCATCGGCGGGCCGGGTGCCGTCACGCACCGCCGCCACGTCCAGCCGCTGCCGCGCCACGATCCAGCGCGTCTGCCGGATGCCGAGCAGGCCATAGGAGCGCACGCGGGCGTGGCCAAACACGGCGGCATATTCACCGCGCAGGAAATCCAGCACGCGGTCGGCCTGGGCGCGACCTTCAATCTGCGCCAGGGCATGGCCGGCAGCATCCAGCGGGGTTGCCACATGGGTCATGTTCACCAACGCTTGGCCCTTGCCGGGAAAAGCGAAAACAAAGCCGTCGCGCCGCACCAGGCCATATTGCGCGGCCACTTCGCCCAGGCGCTTCTGCATCGCCCAGCGATCCAGTTTCAATGCCGCTGCTTCATCAAAGCCCTCGATGCTGAACATCAGCGTGCCCATGATCGGGCTTTCCGGTTCGCGGCAGGCAAAGCCTGCGGCATAAGCCAAGGCCGCATCGCCCGAAGCATCAATGAAGCCCTGCGCCGCCACCTCGGCAGCACCATAGCGCGTGACCAGGCTCAAGCCCGCGATGCGAGGGCCTTCGCGCCGCACAGAAACCAGATTGGCCCCGAGCAGCGGCGTGACGCCGGCCTGCACCAGGGCCTGCTCCATCCAGCGCGCCAGGGCCTGTTCCTGATACATTAAAATGACCGTGTTGCGGCCGCGCCGGGGCGAGATGGCATCGGCCCTGCCCAGGTCATGCAGCATGGCATCGGCCATGCCATAAACCACGCGATAGGGCGCCGGGCCATTGGAATAGAGGCCGCAGAAGGTGCCGATCAGCGATTGCGTCGATTGCCCGCCGATCTGCGAACCGGCATCGATCAGCACCACCTTGCGGCCAAGCTTCGCCGCTTCCAAGGCCGCCGAAACACCAGCGATGCCACCACCCAGGATGGCGAGATCGGCGCTGTATTGCCTTGGCGCGGCACCTGCCTGCCGCACGATACGGGTAGCGGGAATGGGATAATCGTTCATCGCCAGCGCAGCAGGAATTTTTCAGCCGCCGTGAGCAGCGCGCTGATGCTCAAGCCAAGCAACGAGAGCAAGACCACGCCAGCCACCAGCTGATCGGTCTGCATCAGGTTGCCGGCACCCAGGATGAAGGCACCGATGCCTACCTGGGTGCCGATCATCTCGGCCGAAACCAGCAGGATCAGGGCGATGGAGGAGGAGATGCGGAAGCCCGCGAGGATGCCAGGCAGAGCGCCGGGGAACACCACCTTGAAAATGATGCTGGAGGTGGAGAGGCCGAAGCTTTGCGCCATGCGGATCAGGTTGCGCGGCACGTTATCCACGGCCGAGAAGGTAGAGACCACGGTGGGGAAGAAAACACCCAAGGCAATGGTGGCGTATTTCGAGGGCTCGCCGATGCCGAACCACAGAATCAGCAGCGGCAGCAGTGCGATCTTGGGAATCGGGAATAAAGCCGAAACCACCGGCAGGCCGACCGAACGCGCCAGGGTGAACACGCCCATCAGAAAACCAACCACCAAGCCGGTGGAGGTGCCGATCAGCCAACCGACCAGCACGCGCTGCAGCGAGGCTGAAATATGCGCGGCGAACTTGCCTGAGGCGAGCAGATCGCGCAAAGCCGCGATCACCTCATGCGGCGCCGGCATGAACAGGGCCGGCAACAGGCGGGTGAGCGAGGCCACTTCCCACAGCGCGATAATGACGGCAAAGGCTAGCCAGGGCGCCCAGCGTTTCACACCGGGCACGAAGCCGCCACCACGGAAAGCCACGGCTTTATGATTCGATTCAAGCGCCATGCTGCATCTCGCGATCCGCCACCTGGGCTTCGGATTTGATCAATTGCCAGAGCTGGTCCTGCAAGGCGAGCAAAGTGGCGGCATGGCGCGGATCGCTGCGCTCGGCCACCGGCACCGGAATTGCCAACATCGCTTTGATACGGCCCGGCCGGCGTGACAGCACGACGACATGATCGGCCAGCCGCACCGCCTCGGACAGGTTATGCGTTACATAAAGCGTGGTGGTGCGCTCGCGGGCCCAAATGGCGAGCAGGTCTTCCATAAGCAATTCACGCGTCTGCGCATCCAGCGCCGAGAGCGGCTCGTCCATCAGCATGACGGCCGGCTTCACCGCGACGGCGCGCGCGATACCGACGCGCTGTCGCATACCGCCGGAAAGCTGCTTGGGCAGGGCATCAGCGAAATCACCCAAGCCGCAAAGGTCGAGCACTTCAGTGATACGAGCCTCACGCTCCGTTTTGCTTAAAGGGTGATGCTCCAGCGCCAGCGCCACATTGCCGGCCACGCTGCGCCAGGGCAGCAGGGCGAAATCCTGGAACACGAAGGTCAACGGGTTGAGGCAGCCCGGCGGCGCCAAGCCCACCAGATCGATGCTGCCCTGCTGCAATTCCAGCAAGCCGCCAACCAGATTCAATAGCGTGGATTTGCCGCAGCCCGAGGGGCCGACCAGCGCCACGGTTTCGCCCGGCGCCACCTCGAAGGAAATCCCATCAAGCACCGGCAGGTCGCCATAGGCATGGACAACCTGCCGCAGCACGACTTTCATCTGGTTTACTTCGGCAGGTCGAGATGATCCTTCACGAAGCTGAGGTCGAGGAATTCCTTGGCCGACACAGTCTTGTCGACCAAGCCCTGGGCCTGATTCCAGGCCACCTGATCATAGACATTTTTCACCAACAGGCGGCCTTGAGGATCCATGAAATTCGCCGAGACCTTCACCACCTCATAGCTCGGCTTCGGCTCCACCCACTTTTCCAGGATCGGGAAGGCGGCTTCCGCTTTGGATCCGAATGCGCGGTTGCCGGCGCCATCCTTGGTCAGAAAGGCATCGGCATAATCCGCCAGGCCCTTCTGATAGGCACGGACGAAACGCTCCACCATCGGCCGCTTGCCCTGCACATTCTTGGTGTTGGTGAACAAGGCGCCGAGCTGCCAGGGCGTGTGATCGGCCACCCAGCCGATAATCGTGCCGGCGCCATCGGCCTGCAGCTTGAGGGCGTTATTGGCCGGCAGAATGGTGGCATCCACCTGGCCACCGGCCAAAGCGGCCATCATGTTGGGGATCGACTGCACCGGCTTCATCTGCACAGTATCGAGCTTGAAGCCGTATTTATCGGCCAACATGCCGAGATTGTAGTGGAAGCTGGAGCCAATGGTGGTCACCGCCACCCTCTTGCCACCAAAATCCTTGGGGTTGCGGAAGCCTTCGTCATAGGCCTTCTTGCCTGCGACATAGGCGACGAAATTATAACCCTTCTCCTCGCGGCTCTGCGCCGCGATCACCTTCAGCGCGCCCTTGCCAGCCAAGTTGAAGAAACCGCCGGTGAAGGCGGTGATGCCGAAATCGGCGTCGCCGCCGGCCACCGCCACGGCGATCGCCTGGGCAGCATTGAAAATCTTGATCTCAAGGTCGATGCCCTCGGCATCAAAATAGCCACGTTCCTTGGCGATGAAGATCGGCGCAGAGGAGACAAAAGCGAGCGAGGCGATGACGGCCTTATCCTTGGCCTGGGCCTGCAAAGCAGCTGGAATAGTGGTGGCAAAACCGGCCACGAGCAGGGCGGCAAGCATGGAACGGCGCGATGACATGGCGTTTCCCCTATGATTTATGAATAGCGTTGGGCGCCAAGCTAAAGGGGGGTATCGCTGCCGTCAACCTAACCAGATCATACCAGGATGTTCACATATTGCCCATGATAGCGGCTGCGCGGGCGCGACTGGCTCGGATCGCTGGCTGGGGCCTGGGTCTGGGGGCGAACGGGCGCCGCCTCGCCCACGGGCGCGCCCTGGCTGGGTGCGGCAACACGGTTCAATTGCGCGGAAAAGCTCGGCGCAGCCGCATTGCTGGCCGGCCGCGCGGCGGAAGCCGTGGGCTTATTGACCTGCAACTGGGAAAGCGCGTTGAGCAGATTGTTACTGGGCGCGATGGCCATGGCTGAAGCGACTCCTGAAAATCAGGAGGCGATTAAGGGCCGCCGACTCTTAAGGTGGCGTTAAAGCCGTTGGTTAACGATTTAATGCCTGCAGCCGGCCTTCGATTTCCGCACGCAACGGGATGCCCTGGGGCATCAAGGCCAGCGCCTTGGTATAGGCCTCAACGGCCGCCGGTTTGTCGTTTAGCACCTCGCGGGCGCGGCCCAGGCGAACCCAGCCCTCAAGATCGCTGGGATTGTCCTTAAGCCGGTCGGCCAGACGCTCGACCATGCCGCGGATCATGGCGCTACGATCCTCGTTGGACATCGACTGCGCGGCTTCCATCTGCTCGCGGGTGGGCCCGGCTTGTGGTGCCGCCTGAGACATGGGCGGCATGGTAGGGCGCTGCGGCGCAGTCTGGGGCAGCAATTGCGCCAGATCCACGCCGAGGCGCGGGGCCAGTTCCTGCAGCCGGGTGACCACCAGCGGCAGCCAGGGCGCATCCGGCTCGGCGGCGCGCGCCAGCACCAGCCAATCGGTGAAGGCGCCACGCATGTCGCCATCTTGCTGTTTAGCCATCGCCAGGTAATACAGTGCACTTGGGTGGCCCGGCTCCAGCCGCAGGGTTTCCTGGAAAGCAACGCGGGCCTCGCGGGTGACGCTGCCATCATTGCCGAAGATATAGGCCTCGCCCAGGAAGGCATGGGCTTCAGGGTCTTGCGGCTCCAGCGCCACCAGGCGGGCAAAGGCATCTACAGCCTCGCCATAGCGGCCCATATTCATCAGGCTGCGGCCGAGCAGCGACCAGCCTTCCGGCTTGTTCGGCTCGGCTTCCAAACGCAGGCGCAGGCGATCTACCAGCGCATCCATCTCGCGCTGTTCATTGCGCTGGCGATCCATCTCGGCACGCTGCGCCACCGGCAGCGGCTTGGCCGCCTCGGGCCGGCCAAGCGCGGCGTAAAGACCCACGGCACCAACGGGCAGCAAAGCCAGCAACAGGCCGGTGCCAAGCAGCACGCCGGGTTTCATCGCATCGCTCAAGAGTGCCTCATCGGGCAAGGCATCGGCGCGCAGCAGGCGACGCTGGATTTCCACCCGCGCCGCATTCGCCTCAGCCTCGCTCAGGGTGCCGCGCGCCACTTCCTGGGCGATCTCGTCGAGCTGCGCGCGATAGACCGCCAGATCATGCGCCTTGCGCGCCGTGGCAGCACGGCGGCGGCCGAACCAAGGCCAGAGCAGGAAAACCAGACTGAGCCCAAGCAGAAGGGCAATACCGAGCCAAAGCATGGTCAGCCGCCTTCCTTAGGGCCAAGCAATTCGTTCACGCGGCGGCTCTCCTCGGCCGAGAGCGGTACCGGTGCTGCACGCTCGACCAACGCTTTGCGGTTGCGCCGGTGCAGGGTGAGGACCAGGGTGCCGCCAGCCAACAGCAGCAAAGCCGGGCCAAACCAGAGCAGCAGCGTATTCTGGTTGAAGCGCGGCGTGAGCAAGACCCATTCGCCATAGCGGGCGGCAAGATACTCGCGCACCGCCTTATCGGAATCGCCGGCTGCAATCCGTTCGCGCACCAGATAGCGCAGGTCGCGCGCCAGTGGCGCATTGGATTCCTCAATGGATTGGTTTTGGCAGACCAGGCAGCGCAAATCCTTGGAAATCTCGCGCGCTCGGGCCTCGGCCTTGGGATCGGAAAGTGTCGGCTCGATATGCTGCGCCAAGGCGGGCGCGGCAACCAACAAGGCGGCGATGAGCACAAGAGTCTTTAGCATTTGACCCGGCTCGGCCGCCCGGCCTTCACATCATCCAAGATCGGTTGAATCTTGTTCGCCACATCGTGTTCGGTGAGCGGCCCGATATGCTTGCACAGGATCTGGCCCTGGCCATCCACCACAAAAGTCTCCGGCACGCCATAGACGCCCCAATCGATGCTGACACGGCCATCGCGGTCGGCCCCGGTGCGGGTGAAAGGATCGCCGAGATCATTCAGCCAGCGCGCCACGGCCGCCGGCTCGTCCTTGTAGTTCAGGCCATGGATCGTCACGCCCTGGCGCTGCAATTGCAGCAGCAAAGGATGCTCCACGCGGCAAGGCAGACACCAGGAGGCAAACACGTTCACGAGGCTCGGCTGGCCGGCCTTGAGATCGGCACTGCTCAGGGCTGCGCTACGGCCCTGCACGGCGGGCAGCTTGAATTCTGGCACTGGCTTGCCGATCAGAGCCGAGGGAATCTCACGCGGATTGAGCGTCAGGCCCACGGCGAGGCCGATTCCAATGATGACAAAAACAATAAAGGGTAGATAACGCATCATGATCCGGTCACTCAGCAGCGACGGGCGCGGCCACCGCGCGGCGCTGATCCTTGGGCACGCCAACACGATGGCGCCGATCGCTCAATGAAAGTACGCCGCCAAAAGCCATGATCAGGGCGCCGAGCCAAATCCAGGAGACCAGCGGCTTCCAATAGAGCCGCACCGCCCAGCCGCGCTGGGCGTCGCCCTCACCCACCACGGCATAGACATCGCCAAAGATGGAGGGCCGGATGGCGGCTTCGGTGGTTTCCATTGGCGGCTGCTGATAGCGCCGTTGCGCCGGCAGCAAGATATCCACCACCTCGCCATCGCGTAGCAACTCGAACCGGCCCTGCATGGCGGTATAGTTTGGCCCCTTGATCGGCTGCACGCCAAGGAAGTGGTATTGCACCGGACCGACCGCGACGGTCTCACCCGGCCGCATCACCTGCTGCTTCTCGATCTGCCAGGTTTCAGACACAGTTATGCCGAGGATCAGCACGGCAACACCGAGATGCGCCACCGTCATGCCCCAGGCCGAACGCGGCAGATGCCGGGCGCGGGACAGGCTGTCGCGCCAGGGCGCGCTGAACAGCTTGATCCGCGCCGCCCATTCGGTGAGCGCGCCAACGCCAAGCCAGGCGCCAAGCGACAGGCCGAGCAATGCCAGCCAGGGCCCATCGCCGCGCAGCCAAAGCGCGACAAGCAAAGCGACAATGCCGGCGCCAGCGGCAATCCCTAAGCGGCTCAAGGCTGCCGCCAGATCGCCGCGTTTCCAGGCCAGCAATGGCCCAAAGGCAATGGCGGCACAGAGCGGCGCCATCAACGGCACGAACACGCTGTTGAAATAAGCCGGCCCGACCGACACTTTTTCGCCCGATATGGCATCCAACGCCAAGGGATAAAGCGTGCCCAGCAGCACCGCGCCGGTGGCCACCGCCAGCAGCAGGTTATTCAGGATCAATGCGCCTTCACGGCTCATCGGGGCGAAGATGCCCACGCCGGTGAGCGCCGGCGCGCGCCAAGCATAGAGCGCCAGACTGCCACCCACCACGATGCCTAAGAAGATCAGGATGAACAGGCCGCGCGTCGGATCCGTGGCGAAGGCATGCACCGAGTTCAGCACACCCGAGCGCACCAGGAAGGTGCCGAGCAGACTGAGGGAGAAGGTGACAATGGCAAGCAGCACGGTCCAGCTTTTCAGCGCCTCGCGCTTTTCCACCACCACAGCGGAATGCAGCAAAGCTGTACCGGCAAGCCAGGGCATGAAGGAGGCATTCTCCACCGGGTCCCAGAACCACCAGCCGCCCCAGCCGAGTTCGTAATAGGCCCACCACGATCCCATGGCGATACCAATGGTGAGGAAGACCCAGGCTGCCAGGGTCCAGGGCCGCACCCAGCGCGCCCAGGCCGGATCAACGCGGCCCTCAATCAGCGCGGCAATGGCAAACGAGAAAGCCACCGAGAAGCCGACATAGCCCAGATAAAGAAACGGCGGATGGAAGGCGAGGCCGGGATCCTGCAGCAAGGGATTAAGCCCCTTGCCCTCCAGCGGCGCCGGCAACAGGCGCTCGAAAGGATTGGAGGTGAGCAGAATGAAGAGCAGGAAGCCGACGCCGATCAGGCCCTGCACGCCGAGCACGCGGGCGCGCAAGGTGGCCGGCAAAGGTGCGCCGAACATGGCCACCGCGGCGCCGAACACCGCGAGGATCAACTGCCAGAGCAGCAGCGAGCCTTCATGATTACCCCATACCCCACTGATCTTGTAGAGCATCGGCTTCAGCGTGTGCGAATTCTGCGCCACGTTCATCACCGAGAAATCGGACGTGACATAGGCATAGGTGAGGCAGCCGAAGGCAAAGGCCGTCATCAGCATCTGGCCCAGGGCCGCCGTGGGCGCCAGGCCGATCCAGGGCACGATACCGCGCTGGGCGCCGATCAGCGGCAGCGTAGCCTGAGCGAGCGCCAGGGCGAGGGCCAGGATCAGGGCGAAATGGCCGAGTTCTGCAATCACTTCGGCACCATCTTCTCGGCATGCTTGCCGGGCTTGTCCGACCATTGGCCGGATTTCTTCAATGCTTCGGCCACTTCCGGCGGCATATAATTCTCATCATGCTTGGCCAGCACTTCACTGGCCATGAAGCGACCCTGGGCATCCAGCCTGCCATCGGCCACCACACCTTGCCCCTCGCGGAACAGGTCTGGCATGATGCCGGTATAACGCACTTTCACCGAATGCTTCAGATCGGTCACTGTGAAATCTGTGATCAGGCCATCACGCTTCACGCTGCCCTGCTCCACCAAGCCGCCGATACGGAAGCGCTTGTCATGCTGCAATTGCTTTTCCACCACATCGCTGGGGCTGTGGAAGAACACCAGATTGTCGGAAAAAGCACTCAGCACCAGAGCCGTGGCAATGCCCAGGCCGGATACCAGCGCCAGAACGGCATAGAGGCGTTTGCGCTTACGGGTCACGGCCGGCCTCCCGGCGTGCTTCCGCCACATCGCGCTCAGCTTCGCTCAACGCACGGCGGCTTAGCAGGGCCAGGCCGCCCAGGATGACAATACCCAGCCCGAAGGCCGGCCAGATGAATCCGGCATGGCCGCCCATGGCGAGAAAATCGGTGACGCTGGACCAGTACACGGGGCTGTCCGTTGCTCCATAAATTCTTTGGAAACATATACCTGGTGGGCTAGGAAAACTACCCGGCCGCGCCCTCTCCGGCTGCGGCGAAACGCAGCATGCGGGCCTGGCGGGCGAGGATTTCGGTGCGCACCCGCAGGCTCAGCAGCCAGAGGTAATAGGCCTTGCAGCCGATCACGGCCAGCAAAAGCGGCCAAAGGATATCAGGGTGAATTTTCGGCCCCGAAAGCGTGAGGACGCTGGCCGGCTGATGCAGCGTGTTCCACCAATCCACCGAGAATTTGATGATCGGCAGATTGACTGCGCCCACCAGCGCCAAGATGGCGGCGGCGCGGCCGGCGCGAGCGGGATCGTCGAAGGCCTCCCACAACGCCATGTAGCCAAGATAGATGAAGAACAGGATCAGCATTGAGGTGAGCCGGGCATCCCAGACCCACCAGGTGCCCCACATCGGCTTGCCCAGAGCGAACCAGTGACCAGGCAGACCAGCGTGAAGGCAGCACCCACCGGGGCGGAAGCCTTGGCTGCCAGTTCCGCTACTGGATGGCGCCAGATCAGCGCCGCCGCCGAGCTCAGCGCCATTCCGGCATAGATAAACAGGCTCATCCAGGCGGCAGGCACATGCAGATACATGATCCGCACCGTCTCGCCCTGCTGGTAATCGGGCGGCGAATAGAGCAGGCCCCAGCCGAAGCCGAGCCCGAGGCCAAGCAGGGCAATGCCGGCGGCCCAGGGCCGGATGGCGGCCATCAGGCGCATGAAGCGGGCGGGATTGGCGAGGTAATGCATGGGCGCTGTTATACCCGGCGGCTCATTCCAAGGCCAGTTTCACCGCCCCCGCCCCCGCCAGCGGCGCCAGCACGGCGGAGCCGGCCAGGAAGGCGCCCAGCAGCAGCAGATGCGGCCGGGGGGACAGGCCGAAAGCGGCGGCCTCCACCGCGCCAACCCCGAAAATCAGCACCGGCACCAGCAGTGGCAAGGTGAGCAAGGGCACCAGCACCGCGCCGCGCCGGGCGCCCAGCGTGAGCGCCGCGCCAATGGCGCCGATCAGGCTTAAGGACGGCGTGCCGAGCAACAGCGCCAGCAGCAATATTGGCAGCACGGACATATCCATTTGTAGCAGAATAGCCAGCAAGGGCGCCATCAGGGCCAATGGCAGACCGGTGCCCAGCCAATGCGCCAGCACCTTGGCTACCACCACCAGAGTGAGCGGCAACGGGGTCTGAGCCAGCAGGTCCAGCGTGCCATCCTCATGGTCGGCCTGGAACAGCCGGTCGAGCGACAATTGCGCCGCCAGGAGCGCCGCCACCCAGATCACGCCCGGCGCGATGCGGGCCAGCAATTGCGGCTCCGGCCCAACACCCAGCGGGAACAGGCTGACCGCCAGCACGAAGAATAACAATGTCGTGAGGGCCGCGCCCTGGGCACCCAGCCCAAGCCGCAGGTCGCGGCCGACAATGGCCCAGAAAATGCTCATGCGACCTCCCCGCCAGGCAGCATCAGGCAGCGGGCAGCGGGCAACGGCACATCCACATGGCTGGCCAGCAAAACCAAACCGCCGGCCGCGCGGTGTCGCGCCAGGGCATTGCCGAGCCAAGCGATGGCAGTGCTGTCCAGGGCATTGGTGGGCTCGTCCAGCAGCCAGAGCGCTGCCGGCCGCAGCAGCAGCCGGGCAAGGCCGAGGCGGCGCTTCTGCCCGGCCGAGAGGTAGCGCCCGGGCAGGCGCCGCTGGCGGGCCAGACCGGCCTGCTCCAGAGCCACGCTGGCGCGCTCCAAAGAATCAGCAGCCGACAGGCCATATAGCCGCGCCCAATAGATCAGATTGTCTTCGGTGGAAACCTGGGGCTTCACCGCATCCTGGTGCCCGAGATAAAGCAACCCACCGCGATAAGCCTCGGCTTCGTCATCCAGCGCCCTGCCCTGCCATGTGATGCTGCCCGCGGCCGGCCGTAGGAAGCCGGCCAACAGCCGCAGCAGGCTGGATTTGCCACTGCCATTGGGGCCACGCAGCAGCATGGCCTCGCCAGTGGCGAGGTTGAAGCTGATATCCTTGAAAAGCTGCCGCTCGCCGCGGATCACGGCCAGCCGTTCGACCGCCAACGTCATGGTGATGGCGAATCTAGCCCGGTTCTGGGCTTACTGGTAGGTCCGCAGATCGGCAATCACCTTGCCATCGTTGGGCAGGCTGCCCAGCGCCACGGTCTCCACCGCGCCGCGCACCTTGCACACTGCCTGCAGCGTGTCGGTAACGGCCTGGATGACATCGCCGCCGCGGGTCTCGATCTTCAGCACCATGGCATCAGTGTTGTTGCTGGAGGTGACTTCCAGCCGCGCCTTCACGATCTCGGCGTGGCGTGCCAGCACCTGGGCGATCTGCACCGGCGTGACAAACATGCCCTTCACCTTGGTGGACTGATCGGCGCGGCCCATCCAACCCTTGATCCGCGCATTGGTACGGCCGCAGGGGCTGATGCCTGGCATGATCGCCGAAAGGTCGCCCGTGGCGAAGCGGAGCAGCGGGTATTCCTTGTTGGTCAGGCTGGTAACCACCACCTCACCCACTTCGCCTTCGGCCACCGGATCGCCGGTGCCGGGACGCACGATTTCCACCCACACGCCTTCGTCCAGGATCATGCCTTCCATGGCAGGGCTCTCATAGGCGATCAGGCCGATATCGGCGACACCATAATTCTGCAACACGAAGCAGCCGAGATCGTTGATCTCCTTGCGCAAGGACGGCGGCAGGGCTTCACCGCCAACCAGCGCCTTCTTGAGCGACGACGTATCCAGGCCCATTTCGCGGCCCTTTTGCAGCAGAATGCGCAAGAAGGACGGCGTGCCGCCATAGGCATCGGGCTTCAGATCGTGGATCGCTTGCAACTGCAATTCGGTATTGCCGACGCCACCCGGAATCACTGGGCAGCCCACGGCATGAGCGGCGCTTTCCACCAGCATGCCGGCTGGCGTGAGATGATAGGAGAAGCAGTTCAGCACCAGATCACCCGGGCGCAGGCCAGCAGCCCACATGGCGCGGGCGAAGCGCCAATGGTCGCGCTCATAGCCATCCGGTTCGTAGATTGGGCCCGGTGACTGGAAGATATGCTTGAGCTTGGCCCGTGCCATCGCCTCAAGGCCGCCGAAGGGCGGCTTGGCCTTCTGCATAGCTGATAAATCGGATTTGCGCGTCACCGGCAACTTGGCGAGGTCAGCGCCGGTTTTGATATCCTGGGGATTCACATCCTTAAGCAAGCCGCCAAAATAAGCCGAATTGGCCTTGGCATGAGCCAACTGGACACGCAATGCATCCCATTGCTGCTGCCGGCGCTGCGCTGGATCGCGGGTTTCCAGCGCGTCAAAATGTTCAGTCGCGGCGGTCATGCTTCGCCTTTCAATAAAACAGCGCTTATGCGAGCCAGCGCTTGCGGCGACGATAATGCTTCACATCACGGAAGCTCATGCGGCCACCGGCGCCAAGCCCGAGATAGAATTCTTTCACATCAGCATTCTCGCGCAAGGCCGATGCCTCGCCATCCATCACCACACGGCCATTTTCCAGGATATAACCGTAATCGGCATAGCGGAGAGCCATGTTGGTATTCTGCTCGGCCACCAGGAAGCTCACCTTGGCTTCCTTGTTCAACCGGTGCACGATCTCGAAGATTTCCTCGACCAGCTGCGGCGCCAGGCCCATGGAGGGCTCATCCAGCAGGATCATGTTGGGGCGGCTCATCAGCGCGCGGCCAATGGCCGTCATCTGTTGCTCACCGCCAGAGGTATAGCCGGCCAGCGACTTGCGGCGCAGCTTGAGGCGGGGGAAGAAGCTGTAGACTTTTTCCAGCTCGTCATTGATGGCGCGGCCGCCGTCGGTGCGCGTATAGGCCCCGGTGAGCAGGTTTTCCTCCACGGTGAGATGGGCGAAGCAATGCCGCCCTTCCATCACCTGAATGAGGCCCTTCTTCACCAAGGCCGATGGATTCAGCGAGTCGATCCGCTCAGCCTGAAAATCGATATGGCCCTTGGTGATATCGCCGCGCTCGGCGCGCAGCAGATTGGAGATTGCTTTCAAGGTGGTGGTCTTGCCCGCACCATTATCGCCGAGCAGGGCAACAATGGCGCCTTCCGGCACCTGCAACGAAACGCCCTTAAGCACCAGGATGACGTGATTGTAGATCACTTCGATGTTGTTGACGCTGAGGAGCGGCACTGGGCCGCCGGCTTGCGCCGTGCTTGTTTGAGCGGTCATTTATGCGAACTCATCTCGGATGGAGAAAGCCCCCGCCAGCGGCTGCCGGCGGGGGTAACGTTCACCTGATCAGGACTTGGCGCAGGAACGCGATGGGATATTCTTCTCGCGCTGATACTGTTCGGCGCCAGCCAAGTAGAGCGGCATCAGCTTCTGGTTCTCAGGCGCGATCCAGTCGCTCACGGTCTTCCACTTGTCGCCTTCCCACTCCACCACCAGGATTTTGCCTTCGCCCTGGTGATTGTCGCAGGAGAGCTTGATCGGCTGGATGAAATCCTTCAGGCCAAGCTTGACGAGCTTGTCGGCCGTCAGGTTGATGTTCTCGAAGCCCCAACGGGACTGCTCGCCATCCATAACCTTGTTGCCATACTGCGCCTGGGCGGTACGCAGAGCCTCGGTGGTGAACACGGCGTTCAGCACGCCGCGCATGTAGCCGATCTCGGCCAAATGCTTGCCACCCTGGCTAGCCAAGCCCTTGTCGATGACATGGGTCTTGATCTGCTTAACCACTTCGAGGTTGCGATCCGCACCATGGAAGGTCAAGCCGCGGAAGCCCTTGGCGGCCGGCCCCGCCGCCTGAACATCGCTGTCCTGCGAGGTATACCAACTGCCGAGAATCTTCTCACGCGGGAAACCCACAGCCGCCGCCTCTTTCATTGACACGGCATTCATCGCGCCCCAACCAGTGAGGTACACATAGTCAGGCCGCATCTGGCGGATCTGCAGCCAGATCGACTTCTGCTCCAGGCCCGGCGAGGGCACCGGTACCAACTCGAGCTGGAAGCCGAGTTCCTGGGCATAGTTCTGGAGCACCGGGTTGGGCTCCTTGCCATAGGGGATGTCGATGAAGACATGGGCGATCTTCTTGCCCTTCAGCTTATCCTTGCCGCCCAGTTCCTTGGCGAAATACTGAACCGCCGCCGAGGCGCCGCCCCAATAGGTCACCGGGGCGTTAAACACCCAGGGGAAGATATTGCCGACCATGGCCGAAGCGCGGCCATAAGCCATCGAGAAGATCACCGACTTGTCGGCCGGAGCACGATCAGTCAAAGCATAGGTGATGCCGGTGGAATACGGGCTGAAGATAGTGCCGCCCTGCGCTTTGAGGCGCTCGTAGCATTCAACGCCGCGCTCGGTGTTGTACTGGGTTTCGCATTCCTCGACCTTCAGCCTCACGCCATTGAGGCCGCCATCGCGGGAATTCAAAAGCGTAATATAGTCGGCGAAGCCATCGGCTGTTGGCGTACCGCTCGGCGCGAACGGGCCGGTACGATACACCATCGACGGAATAAGCTGCTGTTGCGGCTGCGCCGAGGCGGCGAAGCTCACCCCAACCAGCGTCACGCCCGCCAGAAGCGCGAGACATAGATGTTTCACACGCATTGTTTTTCCTCCCATTTTCCACCCTTTCGCGGGTGGGTTAGTTGAACCCTAACACGCCGTCCCGGCCCGGACAAAGCCGGCTTTACGCAGTTCTCAACTAGAAGCCCCTCAATATGGGAAGGGCCAAACGCGCAGTTTTTCCTTGGTTATCTGCCAGAGCCGGGCCAGTCCATGCGGCTCGACAATGAGGAAGAAGACGATCAAGGCGCCGAAGGTCATGAACTCGGCATGGGCGATCGCAGCTGTGGACATATCCAGGCCGATCATCGGCGGAAAGCGAGTGAGGAAGATCGGCACCAGCAGGATGAAGAAGGCGCCGAGGAAGCTGCCAAGGATGGAGCCCAGCCCACCAATGATGATCATGAACAGAACCTGGAACGACAGGTTGATGTTGAAGCCATCGGGTTCGGCAGAACCGAGATAAACAAAGAGGTACAGCGCGCCGGCAATGCCGATATAGAAGGACGAGACGGCAAAGGCCGTGAGCTTGGCAACGATCGGGCGGATGCCAATGATCTCGGCGGCGATATCCATGTCCCGGATCGCCATCCACTGCCGCCCGGGATTGGACCGCACCAAGTTTTTAGCCGCCAGCGCCAGCAGCGAAACGATGCTCACCGCGAAAAGATACTTCTTCATCGGGCTGTCGATTGCCATACCGAATAATTCAAGCTTCGGCACGGTGATCACGCCAGACGAGTTGTAATTGGTGAACCAGCCGAATTTCACAAACATCCAGGGCAGGAAGAACTGCGCCGCCAGGGTGGCCACCGCGAGATAGAAGCCTTTAATGCGAAGAGAAGGCAGGCCGAAGATCACGCCCACCGCGGCGGCAATCAGGCCGGCGATAACCAGCACCACCAGGATGTTGAGTTCGGGCACCCGGAAGGCGAGGTTCCAGGCCGCGACGGCGCCCACGCCCATGAAGGCGCCCGTGCCGAGCGAAACCTGACCGCAATAGCCCGTAAGGATATTCAAGCCGAGCGCAGCCAAGGCCATACACAGGAAAGGAATGATCAGTGCGGTGTATAGGTAGTCAGTGGCGACCATGGGCACGCCGATGAAGGCGGCCAGCATCAGCAGCGCGAAGAAGACACGATCCTGCGGGATCGTGAAGATCGCCTGATCCGCAGGATAACTGGTCTTGAATTGACCGGATTCGCGATACAGCATCTTTTCCCCTCGCCCGCCCTACACGCGCTCGATGATCTTTTCGCCGAACAGGCCTTGCGGCCGGATCAGCAGGAAGCCCAGCGCCAACACATAGGCAAACCAGTTTTCAATGCCACCGCCAAAGGCCGGCCCGACATAAACTTCCGCCAGCTTCTCACCGGCCCCAATGATGAGGCCGCCAATAATGGCACCGGGCACCGAGGTGAAACCGCCCAGGATCAGTACCGGCAACGCTTTCAGCGCCAGACCGACGATGGCCGGCTGCATGCCAAGCTTGGAGCCCCACATCACGCCGGCAACCAGCGCCACCATGCCGGCAATGGCCCAGACGATGATCCAGATCACATTGAGCGGGATACCCACCGATTGCGCCGCCTGATGGTCATCAGCCACGGCGCGCAGGGCACGGCCGATGCGGGTTTTCTGGAACACGACCAGTCCAGCGAGGAGTGTGCCGGCAACCAAAGCGGCCCAGAGATCGAAGGATTGGATCAGGATATCGCCATTCATCAGGAAGATCGGATCGGTGGGAATGCCGATATCGATCTGCGAAACACCCGAACCCCAGATCGACTGGCCGAAACCATCGATGAAGAAGGACACGCCAATGGTGGCCATGAACAGGATGATGCCTTCCTGGTTGACCAAATGGCGCAGCACCACGCGCTCGATCACCACCGCAAGCAAGGCCATGACCGCCAGCGTGAGAATGACGGAGAGCCACATCGGCACGCCCTTCTGCATGAAGCCGACGAAGAACAGGCCCGCGAACAGGACCATGGCGCCTTGCGCGAAATTGAACACACCAGACGCCTTGAAGATCAGCACGAAGCCCAGCGCGACGAGGGAATACATCACCCCCGCCATCAAACCGCCGATCAGCACTTCCAGGAAAAACGCCATTCCCCCGCCCCGCCCTTAATGCTGCACGCCGAGATAGGCGTCGATGACTTCTTTGTTGTTCCGGATCTCGTCCGGTGTGCCATCGCCGATCTTGCGGCCGTAATCCAGCACCACCACGCGATCAGAAATATCCATCACCACGCCCATGTCATGCTCAATCAGGCAGATGGTGGTGCCGAATTCGTCGTTCACATCCAGAATGAAGCGGCACATATCCTGCTTCTCTTCCAGGTTCATGCCGGCCATCGGCTCGTCCAGCAGCAGCAGGGTCGGTTCCGCCGCCAGGGCACGGCCAAGTTCCACGCGCTTCTGCAAGCCATAGGGCAGCCGCCCCACCGGCACCTTGCGGATCGCTTCAATCTCCAGGAAGTCGATGATCTTCTCGCAGAAGGCGCGATGCTCAACCTGCTCGCGCTCCGCCGGCCCCTTGTAGATGGCGGAGGCAAGCAATCCCGCCTTCATCTTCAACAGCCGCCCGGTCATGATGTTGTCGAGCGTCGACATGCCCTTGAACAGCGCGATGTTCTGGAAGGTGCGGGCGATGCCCTGGCTGGCGGCCTCATAGGGACGCATCTGCTTGCGCGGCTGACCCTTGAAGGTAATGGTGCCTTGCTGCGGGTGATAAAAACCGTTGATGCAATTCAGCATCGATGATTTGCCGGCGCCGTTGGGGCCGATAATGGCGAGGACTTCGCGTTCGCGAATCTCGAAGCTGATATCGGTGAGGGCCTTCACGCCGCCGAAGCTGAGCGAGATATTCTCCACCTTCAGCATAACATCGCCGATGGTCTTCTCTACTGCGCTCATGCCAATCAGCCTGCCTTCCGCATTGCACTATAGGTTTGCGCGTCGGCAATCTTGAGTCTGGCCTTGAAGCTGCCGGTACGGCCATCCTCGAAGGTGATCTTGGCATCCACCAAGACTTCGGGCTGGTCGGAATAGAGCGCGGATATCAGGTCGCCATAGCGATCAGCGATGATGCGGCGGCGCACCTTGCGGGTGCGGGTCAACTCGCCATCATCGGCATCCAACTCCTTATGCAGGATCAGGAAGCGCTTGATCTGGCTGTTCACCATCGAACTGTCAGAGGCCAGATCGCGGTTCACCTGCTCGATGCAACCCTTCACCAGATCATAAACTTCCGGTCGGCCAGCCAGATCGGCATAGGATGTATAAGCGATGCCCTTGCGCTCGGCCCAGGAGCCAACCGCCGCCAAGTCGATATTGATGAAAGCCGTAGCATTGTCGCGCTCATGGCCGAAAGCCACCGCCTCCTTGATGGAGGGGAAGAATTTCAGCTTGTTCTCAACAAATTTCGGCGCAAACAGCGTGCCGTTATTGAAACGGCCAACATCCTTGGCGCGATCAATGATGCGCAGATGGCCCTGGTCGGTGAACACGCCAGCATCGCCGGTGTGCACCCAGCCATCGGCGGTCTTGGTTTCGGCCGTCGCTTCCGGGTTCTTGTAATAGCCGACGAACACGCCCGGGCTGCGATACATCACCTCGCCGGTCTTCTCGTCGATATAAAGCTCGATGCCCGGGCCAGGCGGCCCGACTGTATCGGGCTTCACGTCGTCATCCGTATGCAGGCAGAGATAGACGGTGGATTCCGTCTGACCATAGAGCTGCTTCAGATTGATACCGAGCGCGCGGAAGAAATCGAAGATATCGGGCCCGATGGCCTCGCCCGCCGTGTAAGCCAGCCGCAGCCGGCTGAGGCCCAGCACATTCTTCAGCGGGCCATAGACCAGCAAGTCACCCAGCGCGTAGAGCAGCCGGTCGGTGATCCCCACCGGCTTGCCCTCCAGGATGGCGCGACCGGCGCGCTTTGCCACGCCGATGAAGTAGTTGAACATCGCACGCTTGATGCTGCTGGCATCTTCCATGCGGATCATTACCGTGGCCAAGAGGCCTTCGAAGATGCGCGGCGGGGCGAAGAAATAGGTCGGCCCGATTTCGCGCAGGTCAGTGAGCACGGTTTCGCCCGATTCCGGGCAGTTGACGCAGAAGCCGGCGATCATCGCCTCGGCATAGGAGATGAAATTATCACCCACCCAAGCCAGCGGCAGATAGGCGAGAATCTCATCTGATTCGTTGATCTTGTCGAAATTGATAGCGAGGATCGCGGAGCGCACCACATTATCGTGGCTCAGCATCACGCCCTTGGGCCGTCAGGTGGTACCCGAGGTGTAGCAGATCAGCGAGAGGTCTTCGCCCCTGCCCTGGGCGATTTCGGCCTTCAGGAAGCCGTCATGCTGGCTGGCATAGCCACGCCCGGCTTCGATCACCTTGTCCAGATCATGCAGGAAAGGCTGGTGGTAATGCCTCAAACCGCGTGGATCGGCAAAAATGATCAGTTCCAGGTTCGGCAAGCCGTCACGCACCGAGAACAGCTTATCCACCTGCTCCTGGTTCTCCGCCAGCGCGAAGCGCGCCTCGGCATGCTCCATCACATATTGAACTTCGTCGGCAACGCTATCCTGGTAGATCGGCACCGGCACGCCGCCGAGCGACTGCACCGCGGCCAATGACCAGTAAAGCTGCGGCCGGTTGTCGCCAATGATCGCCATCTTGTCGCCGCGGCGAAAACCCAGGGTCTTCAAGCCGCCGGCAATGGCTTCCACATTGGCCGCCACTTCGGCCCAATTCCAGCTCTGCCAGATGCCGAGATACTTCTCACGCATGGCCGGTCGGTCACGCCGATGTTCGGCATTATAGGCAAGAAACTTAGGGACCGTATCGCGGCCCAACGGGTCGCGGCCATCCGGCATATCGGCAGTCAACGTGGCCTCCTCCCTGGTTGGCGTTCACGCTTTGCGTTTAACCTTTGTTTGGTTAGTTGATCCGTTGATATGCTTCGGTGGGCAGCCCCGTCAAGGGTTGCGGCGAGGGGGCGGGGTAGCAAAGTCAACGGGGGTTGAATATATTTCGATGCCATCCCGCTGGGATCATTGCGGAACCCCTTGGCAAAACGGCGGTTTTACGGCACCAATTGCGGGCGCCCAAAGCAGGCTAAAACGCCGCATGGCCTAAAATTCTCCGCTCCACCCGCTCAAGGAAGGATCGCCCCGTGAAAGCCCCGAAGAAATCCAGCCGCCCCGCAGCCAAGAAGGCCGCCAAAAAGCCGGCCGCGAAGGTGACCAGAAAAGCGGCAGCCCCCAAGAAGAAAATGGTGAAGAAAGCCGCCGCGAAGGCGCCGAAGGCCGTAGCCAAGAAAGCCAGCAAGCCCGTTGCCGCCAAGAAGCCTATTGCTGCCAAGAAGGCCGGTGCGGCGCGTGCGGTTGCCATCATGGTAGGTCAGGACAGCCTGAAGACCCGCAAATTGCTGAAGGTTGGCAGCAAGTCTTATGCCTATTACAGCCTGAAGGCCGCTGAGAAGACGCTGGGCGACCTCTCCCGCTTGCCCTACTCCCTCAAGGTCCTGCTGGAAAACCTGCTGCGCTACGAGGATGGCCGCAGCGTGACCGTGGACGACGTGAAGGCCGTGGGCCAGTGGCTGAAGGATCGCCGTTCGGACCGCGAGATCGCCTATCGCCCAGCCCGCGTGCTGATGCAGGATTTCACCGGCGTGCCGGCCGTGGTGGATTTGGCCGCCATGCGCGATGCCATGACCCATCTGGGCGGCGACACCAAGAAGATCAACCCGCTATCGCCGGTCGATCTGGTGATCGACCACTCGGTGATGGTGGACTTCTCCGGCACCAAGGATGCGTTCAAGAAGAACGTGGACCTGGAATATGAGCGCAACGGTGAGCGTTATGCCTTCCTGCGCTGGGGCCAGTTCGCGTTCGACAATTTCCGCGTGGTGCCGCCCGGCACCGGCATCTGCCATCAGGTGAACCTGGAATATCTGGCTCAGACAGTCTGGACCGGTATGGATGGCAAGACCGAGGTGGCCTATCCCGACACCCTGGTGGGCACCGACAGCCACACCACCATGGTGAACGGCATGGCCGTGCTGGGCTGGGGCGTGGGTGGCATCGAGGCCGAAGCGGCCATGCTGGGCCAGCCAATCTCCATGCTGCTGCCCGAAGTGGTGGGTTTCCGCCTCACCGGCAAGCCCAAGGAGGGCACCACCGCCACCGACCTGGTGCTGACCGTGACGCAAATGCTGCGCAAGAAGGGCGTGGTGAACAAGTTCGTGGAATTCTATGGCCCAGGCCTGGATGAACTGAGCCTGGCCGACCGCGCCACCATCGCCAACATGGCGCCGGAATACGGCGCCACCTGCGGCTTCTTCCCCGTCGATGAAGAAACCATTGCCTTCCTGCGCGCCTCGGGCCGCGATCCGCAGCGCATCAAGCTGGTGGAAGCCTATGCCAAGGCTCAAGGGCTGTGGCGCAGCAAGAAGGCGCCGGAACCCGTCTTCACCGACACGCTGGAACTGAACCTCGACACCGTGGAGCCGTCGCTGGCCGGCCCGACCCGGCCAGAGGGCCGTGTACCGCTCAGCCGCGTGGCTGCTGATTTCAAGGAACTGCTCGGCACCGCTTATGGCAAGAAGACGGCGCAGGATTTCCGCGTCAAGGTCGAGGGCGCCAAGTTCGACCTGGGCCATGGCGACGTGGTGATCGCCGCCATCACTTCCTGCACCAACACCTCCAACCCGAGTGTGCTGCTGGGCGCCGGCCTGCTGGCGCGCAACGCACTGAAGAAGGGCCTCAAGACCAAGCCCTGGGTGAAGACCTCGCTGGCGCCTGGCAGCCAGGTGGTGGCCGATTATCTGGCCAAGGCCGGCGTGCAGAAGGACCTGGACAAGCTGGGCTTCAACATCGTGGGCTATGGCTGCACCACCTGCATCGGCAATTCCGGCCCGCTGGCCGACAATATCGCCAAGGCCACGGCGGATAACGACTTCGTGGTGGGCGCCGTGCTCTCGGGCAATCGCAACTTCGAAGGCCGCGTGCACCCGCAGACCAAGGCGAACTACCTCGCCTCGCCGATGCTGGTGGTGGCTTATGCGCTGGCCGGCAACCTGAAGATCGATGTGACCAAGGATCCACTGGGCCATGATGCCAAGGGCAGGCCGGTCTACCTGAAGGACATCTGGCCCTCCAACAAGGAGATCGCCAAGACGGTGCGCAAATTCGTCACTGCCGCGATGTTCAAGAAGCGCTATGCCGACGTGTTCAAGGGCGATCCCAACTGGCGCAAGATCAAGGTTGGCGCCGGCCAGACCTATAATTGGGACAACACCTCGACCTATGTGCAGAACCCGCCATATTTCGAAGGCATGAGCAAGACTCCGAGCGCCATCACCGATGTGAAGGGCGCCCGCGTGCTGGCGGTGCTGCCCGACAAAATCACCACCGATCACATCTCGCCTGCCGGCTCGATCAAGAAAGACGGCCCGGCCGGCAAATACCTGATGGACAACCGGGTGACCTACGCCGACTTCAACTCCTATGGCGCGCGCCGCGGCAATCACGAAGTGATGATGCGCGGCACGTTCGCCAATATCCGGCTCAAGAATGAGCTGGTGCCGGGCACCGAGGGCGGCATCACCAAGTACCAGCCGACCGGCGAAGTGATGTCGATCTACGACGCCGCGATGAAGTACAAGGCCAGCGGCACGCCGCTGGTGATCGTGGCCGGCAAGGAATACGGCAACGGTTCCTCGCGTGACTGGGCGGCCAAGGGCACCATCCTGCTGGGTGTGAAAGCGGTGATCGCCGAGAGCTACGAGCGTATCCACCGCTCCAACCTGGTGGGCATGGGCATCCTGCCGCTGCAGTTCCTGAACGACATGACCCGATTCGACCTGAAGCTGGACGGCTCGGAGAAGTTCGACATCTCCGGCGTTGCCTCCGGCCTGAAGCCGCGCATGAAGCTGCCGGTGACGCTGACCCGCGCCGATGGCTCGGCCAAGACCTTCGAAGTCATGTGCCGCATCGATACGCTGGATGAGATCGATTACTACAAGAACGGCGGCATCCTGCAGACCGTGCTGCGTAATCTCGCCGCCTGACCCGGCAGCGGATCGAGACCGATAGGCGGCCGGGGAGCAATCCCCGGCCGTTTGCTTTTGAGGCCCAGCATGAATCGCTCGCATGACTGATGCGGATCGCTTGATCGACTGGTTCAAGGCCGCACCCAGCGCCATGGCCTGCCTGCGGGCTGCGCGGGATCTGGGCCTGCCGGATTGGGCCATCGGGGCGGGCTTCGTGCGCTCGATGGCCTGGGACCGCTTGAGCGGCTACGAACAGGCCACGCCGCTGCCTGATATCGATGTGCTGTTCTTTGACCCCGCCGACCAGTCAACCCGCCGCGAGGCTGAAGCGGAAGCCTGGCTGGAGGAGCAGTTGCCAGGCCGTGGCTGGTCAGTGCGCAACCAGGCCCGCATGCATGCCGGCAATGGCGATCTGCCCTATCACGATACGGAAGACGCCATCGCCCATTGGCTGGAAACGCCAACCGCCGTGGCGCTGAGGCTGGAGGCCGATGGCGCCCTTAAAGTGATTGCGCCCCATGGGCTGGCGGATCTGATGGCGATGCGGGTGCGCCCCACCCTGGCAGGCCAGCGGCGCATTGCCGCCTACCATGCCCGCATGGCGGCCAAGAACTGGGCAGCGCGATGGCCGCGCGTGGTGGTGGAAAGCCTTACTTGAGCCCAACCAGCTCGACGTCGAAGATCAGCGTTGCGTTCGGCGGGATCACGCCACCGGCGCCGCGCGCACCGTAGCCGAGCTCGGGCGGGATGATCAGGGTGCGGCGGCCACCGGTCTTCATGCCGGCAACGCCTTCATCCCAACCGCGGATGACACGGCCCTGCCCAAGCGGAAACTCGAAAGGCTGGCCGCGGTCACGCGACGAATCGAATTTCTTGCCCTTCTGGCCGTTCTCAAACAGCCAGCCGGTGTAATGCACCACGGCGGTCTGACCACGCATGGCTTCCGCGCCGGTGCCTGGCTTCTCATCGATATAGCGCAGGCCCGAAGCTGTGCGTTGTTCGGCGCCGCTCTGGGCGGAAGCAGGATCAGTCATAGTAAAGATTCCGAGGCCAAGGATGACAGCGGCGAACAGGCGGCGCATGAGAACGACTCCGATTATGGAAGGCTTCAGCGGACCGCGACGAGCTCGATCTCGAAGATCAAGGTGGCGCCGGGCGGAATGATGCGGCCCATGCCCTGACTGCCATACCCCAGATAGGGCGGCACGATAATCCAGCGCTTGCCACCAACCTTCATGTAGCGCACGCCCTCATCCCAGCCCTTGACCACCTTGCCGGCGCCAAGCTGAAAGGAAAACGGTTCCTTGCGCGAACGCGAAGAGTCGAACATGCGACCAGCTTTGCCGTCCTGGTATAACCAGCCGGTATAGTGCACGGTCACGGTTCTATCCGGCGAGGCTTTGTCGCCGTCGCCGAGTTTTTCATCCCATACCTTCAGGCCGGAGGCCGTCGAGGTAAATTTCGCTGCATCCTGCCCAGACTTGCCGCCCAGGCCGATGGCTCCAAGAATTTTCCCAAACATGGCGATACTATACCCTCTTCCGGCGCCGGAGTGTAGAGGGTATGGCGCCGATTGCAACGAAATCAGGCCGTGCGGGCCGGCTCTAGGGCCTCAGATTGGGCCAGGGCGGCCAAATTCTCCCGACACTCGGCCCAACGCAGGATTTCCAGCCGGCCATCGCCATGCTCCACCAGGGCGGTGCAGCTCTCCACCCAGTCACCGTCATTGCAGTACAGGATCCCGTCGATCTCCCGCATCTCGGCATGGTGGATATGGCCACAGACCACCCCATCCACCCGCCGGCGCCGCGCCTCCTCGGCAATGGCTCGTTCGTAATCAGATATAAATTCCACAGCGTTTTTCACCTTGTGCTTGAGGTAAGCCGAGAGCGACCAATAGGGCAGGCCCAGCTTGTGGCGCAGGTGGTTGAACCAGGTGTTGAGGCCCAGGGCTGCCGTGTAGGCCATGTCACCCATCATGGCGAGCCATTTGGCATAGGTGACGATGCCGTCGAAATGGTCGCCATGGGTGACCAGCAGGCGGCGGCCATCAGCCATATGGTGGATCGCCTCCATCTGCACCACCACGCCGCCGAATTGCAGTTCGGTGAAATCGCGCAGCGCCTCATCATGATTGCCCGGCACATAGACAACGCGGGTGCCCTTGCGCGCCTTGCGCAGCAGCTTCTGCACCACATCGTTATGACTCTGGTTCCAATACCAGGAACGCTTCAACCGCCAGCCATCAATGATGTCGCCAACCAGATAAAGGGTCTGCGCCTCAGTATGGCGCAGGAATTCCAGCAGCAGGTCAGCCTTGCAGCCGCGGGTGCCCAGATGCACATCTGAAATCCAGATCGTTCGGTAACGCAACACAACACCAGTCGCTTCCGACCCCATAGGGGGTTCGGGCGTCATGTCCAGCGGTAGCATGTTCATTGCTTGCTCCGGCGGCGAATCGGCACGCGCGCCGCGTGCCGGCGCGACCATGCGCAACGCGGCGAATCAAGTCTCGTGAATTTTCCATGACGAGTGTTACGGCACCATGACTGGTGCTACAGCATCAATGGCCGGAATACCGCGTTAGCGGAGGATATTCACAATTCGCCGGTTGGCGGTATTGATGAAATCCAGGGAGGCCACGGAAAGGCCGCGCTGCACAATGGCGGATTGCCGCACCGCCAAGGCGTCGGCGATATCAGTATCCACAAGCGCGCCGAGGCCTTTGGACAATGCATCCACCAGCGAACCAACAAAGTTGCTCTTCTCAGCAATGGATTTGGCGGTAGATGCCAATTCAGCGGTCGAGAGATTCACCTGCCTTTGGAAGGCGTCATTCGCATCAAGCGCCACCAGGGCGGAAGCCGAGGTGTCGATATTATCAACGGCGGCATTCAGGGCATCCAATTCGGTCTGGCCATCGAAAATACCAACCGTGATGCTGTTGCCGGCACTGTCGGCAATGAAGCTGCGTGCTTGGGCGGTGGCCGAAAGCTGGGCGAAACTATTATAGGTGCTGGTGTTGCGCACCGAGTCGATCTGCCGTAGCAACGCCTGGGTGTCAGACTTGATCGTGGCGCGGGCGCTCTCGGCCGTGGCGCCATCTGCCAGCAAAATGATATTGGCGCGAATGTCGTTGGTCAGATCGTAGAGCTGCCGCAAGCCGGCCAGGGCCACTTGAGTGGTGTTCTGGGCCTGCGAGAGCGAGGATTGTATGGAAGCTGCGGTCTTGACCTCGGCGCGCACACCCTGGGCGACAGAGAAGATCGAGGCATCGTCGCCAGAATCGGCAACACGATAGCCTGTCTCGATCCGTTTGGATGAAGAGATAAAGCGCTGATCGATACCGCGGAGGGTGTTCACAGCCGAGATGGCTGCTGAGCTTGTATTGACCGAGACCATTCTGTCCCCCGATCTTCCAAAATTGCCTATAGCGCTGCTGCCCGTTCTCGAGCCAGCCGCCGGATTTATCCTTTTTTAATGATTTTCCGACGCTTTTGCAAGCACTTATAAGAAATCCTTGATTCAACTAGCTGTTTTCACCCGGAAACCGGGTAAGACCATCACCCGCAAAGGGCGAAAAACAACAAAAAGGGCTCGCCTTGCGGCGAGCCCTTGAGCTGTCAAAAGCCGTAAGGCTTAGACGGCTTCCTTCAGCGCCTTGGAGGCGCGGAAAGCAACCTTCTTGGACGCCTTGATCTTGATCGGCTCGCCGGTCTGCGGGTTGCGACCGACGCGGGCGGCGCGCTTGCGCACCTGCAGCACGCCCAGATCGCCGAGACGAATGCGCTCGCCCTTCTTCAGCGACTTGGTGACAGCGGCGAAGAAGTCATCGAACAGAGCGATGGTGGACTTCTTCTGCAGGCCATTCTTCTCAGCCAGGGCGCTGACAATCTGCTTGGCGGTAACGGTGACCGTCTTTACGGTCGCTGCGGCTTTCGCCATGGTTTTCACTCCTCCGTTGGATCGATCTTTTCGGGTGTCCGAATCGAATCGAGGTGCATCCCCGAACCCCTGCATAGCATCGCCGGAGCGCCTTGCCCATCACCAAGACACGAAAAAGCCGCTTGAATTGCGGCCTACCGGGTGCTCATCGGGCGATTCGCAGCCAACCATGCGCCTTTAGGCGATGCCGGCCAACAGCCGTTCGCGCAGCATGCGTTTCAGCAGCTTGCCATTCGCGTTGCGCGGCAAGGGTTCATCGAGCAGCGTGTAGCTTTCAGGCACCTTATAATCGGCCAGGCGCGCGGCGCAAAAGTTGCGTAACTCCTCCGCCGTGAGATTGGCGCGGCGCCGGCTGATGAAGGCATGTACCCGCTCGCCCAGCACTGGACACGGCTTGGCGATGATGGCGCTTTCCAGCACACCGTCATGGGCCGCCAGCACATTCTCCACCTCTACCGAGAAGACCTTGTAGCCACCCCGGTTCAGCATGTCTTTCACACGGTCGAACACCCGCACGAAGCCTTCCGCATCCTTGGAGCCGACATCGCCAGAATGCCAGTAGCCGGCGGTGAACTCACGCGCCGTGGCTTCCGAGTTGCGCCAATAGCCCGAGACGGTCATGGCGCCCCGGATCCAGATTTCGCCCGCTTCGCCCGGCGCCACCTCGCGGCCATCGGCATCCACCACGATCACATCGGCGCAGGGCAGCGCCAAGCCAACGCTATCGGCATGAGCCGGGGTGAGCGCCGCCGGCATCATGGTGGCAGGCGAGGTGGTTTCGGTGGCGCCATAGGCATTCATCAAGCCGAGATTGGGTAATTTCTGGGCCAGAGCCGCGATCGCCGCCTCCGGCATCGGCGCGCCGCCATAGCCGCCAATGCGCCAGGCGGAAAGATCGTAGTGATCGAAATCCGGCTCCAGCAGGCAAAGGCTATACATCGCCGGCACCAGCACGCCATGGGTCATGCGCTCGCGCGCGGCCAGTTCCAGAAAAGCCCGCGCCTTGAATTCCGGCATCATCACCAGCGCGCCTTGCACCTGCACCGCCAGCATAATCAGTGCCACCAGGCCGGTGACATGACTGGCCGGGACCGCTAGCAGCAGGCGGTCGCTGGAGCCGAGATTCATGCCGTATTGGAAATGCAGCAGGGAATGAGCCAGATTAAAATGCGTCAGCATCGCGCCCTTGGGCCGCCCGGTGGTGCCAGAGGTATAGAGAATCACTGCCGTCTCTTCTTCGCCAACCTGCGGGCGGGGCGGCGGCGGGCCATCAAGCGCGGTAAAATCCTCAGCCCCCGCCGCACCCCCTGGAGCGAAGCGATGCTCCAGCCCGGGCGTCTCCGCGGCAGGCGGCAGACGCGATGCCAGATCGGGTTCGAAAACCAATACCTTTGCGCCGGCATGGTCGAGGATATAGGCGATCTCCGGCGTCTGCAGCCGCGTGCCCATGGGCACGGCAATCGCCCCCAACCTCAGGGCGGCATAAACGGTGAGCACGAATTCCACCCGATTGCCCAGCAGCAGCGCCACCCGGTCACCAGGACCAATGCCGCGCGCCGCCAGACCGCCGGCAACCTGATCCACCCGGCGGCCGAATTCCGCGTAGGACAAACGCTGCTCGCCGCAGATAATGGCTTCCGCAGCGCCGCGCTGTGCCACGGCTGTGGCCAGCAGGTTAAACATGTTTTGGGCGCGCTCAGTAAAGCAGCGCACAACCCGATCACCAAAATGCGCTTCGTATCGCGTTGCAACACCGCTCGGCAACGACCAACTGGGCATGATTTCCTCCCGCCTCTTATGGCACCAGACTAGAGCGTTGACGAGCGCGATGCAAAGCGCGACCCTGGGGCAAACTCGCTTACGACATACCGGCATATAAGGAGAATAATAATGTCCACCCTCTTCATCGGCGGCGCCCTATTCGACGGCCAGAATCCGCCGGTTTCCGACCATGGTGTGCTGGTGGAAAACGGCAAGGTGGCCCGCGTCGCCCCGGCCGGCGAATTCATCGGCTTTGCCGGCAACCGCGTGGATACTAGCGGCGGCACATTGCTGCCCGGCCTGATCGATTGCCATGTCCACCTCACCATGGGCGGCGAGGCCGATCCCGGCACGGCGCAAGATAAGCTGACGCCCTCGCGCCTGACGCTGAAAACCTTGGAGCGCGCGCAGCAGACCTTGCAAGCTGGCATCGTGGCGGTGCGCGATTGCGGCGGCCGCGATTATATCGAGATCAGCGTGCGCGACGCCATCCTGCGCGGCGAATTCAGCGGCCCCACCATCCGCGCCGTGGGCAAGATGCTGTGCATGACCGGCGGCCATGGCAACCGTACCGGCCGCGTGGCAGATGGCGTGGACGATGTGATCCGTGGCGTGCGCGAACAAATCCATGCCGGCGCCGATGCCATCAAGATCATGGCCACCGGTGGCGTGATGACGCCGGGTGTCGATCCTGAGGATGCGCATTACAGCCGCGAGGAAATGGCAGCCGGCTTGGCCGAAGCGCGGCGCTTCCGCAAGCGCACCGCTAGCCATGCCCAGGGCGCCGAGGGCATCCTTAATGCCGTGCTGGGCGGCGTTGATTCCATCGAGCACGGCATCTTCATGAACGACGAATGCCTGGCCGAGATGCTGAAACGCGGCACCTATCTGGTGCCGACGCTGGCGGCTGTGCGCAACATCGTGGGCAACGAGAATGCCGGCATTCCGCCCTGGGCGCTGGAAAAGGCGATCCGGGTCTATGATGTTCACCTAGAAACCTTCAAACGCTTTTATGGCGCTGGCGGCAAGGTGGCCATGGGCACCGATGCCGGCACGCCGTTCAACCTGCATGGCGCCAATGCCATGGAACTGGAATTCATGGTGGAAGCCGGCATGACGCCGTTGGATGCCCTGCGCTCCAGCACCGCCGCTGCTGCCGATCTGCTGGACCTGCCAAACCATGGCAGGGTGAAGGCCGGCATGATCGCGGATTTCCTGCTGGTGGATGGCGACCCTGCAGCCGATATTGCGCGCGCCGCGCGACGCCAGCATCATCGCGCCGTGTTCCGCAAAGGCGAGCTGGCCGCCGGCCTGCCGACCATGCTGGGCGGCCTGCGTGGTGCGGAACCGGCCTCGGCCAAAGCGGCTGCCTTTTGATCCGAAGCGCCGCTCTCCTTCTACTGCTGAGCCTGGCGGCGCCGGCAGCAGCCGATGTTACCGTGAAGGGCCAAGCCATCCTGCTGGATGGTAAGCCCTTCACCGTACAGGGTGCTGCTGGCCATACCCGGCTCGATCTGCTCAAGCAGCTTGGCGGCAACACCATCCGCACTTATGGCGCAGAAGAATCCTGGGTGCTGGATGAGGCCCATAAGCATGGCCTGAAGGTGATCCTCGGATTCTGGCTGGAACATCCACGCCGTGGCGTCAGCTATCGCGACCCGGCTTTTGTTAAGGCGCAGCTCGATCGCCTAGCCGCCTTTGTGGAAAAGCATAAGAATCACCCAGCCTTGCTGATGTGGGGCATTGGCAACGAAGTGGAGGCTGAACTGGCCGACGATGCCGAGGTCTGGCCCGGCATCGAGGCTGCGGCAAAGCTGGTGAAACGGCTGGACCCGGCGCATCCTACCCTGGCCGTGCTGGCCGAAGCCGGCAATAACAAGGTGGCAAAGCTTAAAGCGGCCGCCCCCAGCATCGATATTCTCGGCGTCAATTCCTATGGCGAAGGCCTGCCCAGCCTGCCCAGCCGGGTGCGCCAGCAAGGCTGGACCGGACCATTATTGATCACCGAACTGGGGCCTCGCGGCCAATGGCAGGCCGCGAAGACTCCCTGGGGCGCTTTCATCGAACCGGGCAGCGGCGAGAAAGCCGCCCTGCTCGCCCGCTATCTGCCGGCCGTATCGCCGCCAGCCACCAATGGCCATCTGGTGTTCCTCTGGGGCCACAAGCAGGAGGTGACGCCCACCTGGCATAGCTTGCTGCTGCCCAGCGGCGAATGGAGCGAGACGGCCGAAGCCTTGGCCAAAGTCTGGCGCGGGCGCACGCCCGAGGGCAATCATGCCCCGCGCATCAAGCATTTCGGTTTCACCCACGCCACCCCTTGGCCAGCGAATGTGGCGGGCCGCGCCAAGCTGGAAGCGGAAGATCCCGACAAGGATATGCTCAAGGCGGAGTGGCTGGTGATGGCGGAAAGCACCGATCTGCGCGTGGCTGGTGACAAGGAAGCCGTGCCAACCGCCTTCCCGCGCGCCACTTTAGGCGGTGATCTCAGCGGCGTGAGCATCCAAGGCTTGAGTCCCGGGCGCTATCGCCTTTTCCTAACACTGCGTGACGGCAAGGGGGCTGCCGCCACCGCCAATCTGCCCTTCGCCGTGGAGTAAGCCATGCAGACTTATCTGGAAGACTGCCTCTGGGGCAAATTCCTGCTGCTGCAGGGTGACTTCATCAGCGACCATATGCGGGTGTATGGCGAATGGAGCGAGGCCGAGGTGGCATTGTTCAAGCTGCTGCTGACGCCGGATAGCCATGTGGTGGAGGTTGGCTCCAATATCGGCACCCATGCCGTGGCTTTGGCAAAAATCTGCGCTAGGGGCCGGGTTTTCTGCTTCGAGCCGCAACGACCGATTTTCACCCTGCTCTGCGCCAACCTGGCCCTGAACAACATCGTGCATGCCCAAGCCCTGCATTGCGCCGTGGGCGGCGAAGCCGGCAGCATCGAGATCGAATGCTCGGATTATTCCAAGCCGTTCAACTACGGCTCATTCTCGCTCGACAAGGGCTTTTCCACCGAAAACCCCTATGCGGCGGGGACCTGGCGCGAACCAGTGCGGCTGACCACGCTGGATAGCGAGCCGGCGCTGCAGAATCTAAGCCGCGTTGATCTGCTGAAAATCGACGTGGAGGGCCTGGAAGTTCCCGCCCTGCAAGGCGGTAAAGCCCTGATCGCTCGTCACCGGCCAGCGATTTTTTGCGAGGCCAACAAGGCGGAGACCTTTCCGGCCATTATCGGCAGCCTGCATCAATTCGGCTATACGCCCTATTGGTTCGCCGCCCAGCGCTACAGGCCGGGCAATTTCAAAGGCTCAAAGCAGGAAATCGGCGGCAGCGATGTGAATTTGATCGCTTTCCCGGAAGGCCGCAGCCGCCCGCTGTCGACCTGGTCGAAGCCACCAGCTTCGATCAGATCACTAGCGGGGCGGTGAAGCCCTTCACCCTGAAATGAGGCGGCGGCTGGCTGTCCAGCCACCGCCTCATTTGTCTCAGGCGAGAACCTTACGGCTCCGGCTCAGGCCCATGAATTCCAGTTCGGCAATCACGGCCACAGCAGCGGCCTGAACCAGCACAAAGGCATAGCCCAGCATGGTGGGCGTGAGGCCACCGACCATCAGCAATAGCAGGCTATCCAACACCCATAGGGCGTTGAGGGCGATCACCAACCACACGCCCGCGCGCGGTGGCTCGGCCTGCGCGCCCAGATAGAGCAGGAAGCCGGCAAAGGGCAGCAGACTCAGGCCAGCATAGCGCAGCAGCATTTCGGGCAGGCCAAGCAGGTTGCTGAGCACGGCGGCGCCCAGCAGCATCAGCAGGCCAGCGGCGATGCAGGTGGCGGCATCAAGGAAAAGAACACGGCGCAGGAAGGTCATGGTGGGGTCTCCTAGGTCTTCAGGTTGCGACGCGACCACCATGCCGCCGCCCGGTCAGGTGGTCGATTACCTTGCTAGTAATTGGAAGTCGGATTTTTTGCCTGTAGCTTTTGCGCCATGACTGATGCATCCCCCATAGGCAGGTTGCTGCGCGAATGGCGCCAGCGCCGCCGCCTGAGCCAGCTCGACTTGGCGCTGGAGGCCGATATCTCCACCAAGCATGTCAGCTTCCTGGAAACCGGCCGCGCCGCCCCAAGCCGCGACATGCTGCTGCATCTCTGCGAAAGGCTGGAAGTGCCCTTGCGCGAACGCAACACGCTACTGGTGGCGGCTGGCTTCGCGCCGGTATTCCCCGAGCGCAATCTGGCCGATCCGGCACTGAACATCGCCCGCACGGCGATCGACAAGGTACTGACCGGCCATGAGCCCTATCCGGCTTTGGCCGTGGATCGCCATTGGCATATGGTGGCCGCCAATCGCATGGTAGCGCCCTTGATGGCGAGTACCGATGCCAGCCTGCTCAAAACACCTATCAATGTGCTGCGCCTTAGCCTGCACCCTCAGGGATTGGCTGGACGCATCGCCAATTACGCCGAATGGCGGGCGCATCTGCTGGCGCGGCTCAAACGGCAGATCGATATATCCGCCGACCCGGTGCTGATGGCGTTACATAAGGAATTGGCAGCTTATCCCGCACCCGTGAACGCTGGAACGCGGCGGGTTCCAAATAATCACGATGCGACAAATCTGGCAGTACCATTCCAGCTTGTGACAGAGACGGGCATCCTATCATTCTTCAGCACAACGATGATGTTTGGCACGCCCGTGGATATCACGCTTTCGGAACTAGCAGTGGAATCATTCTTTCCCGCCGATGCCGAAACGGCGGCTGCCTTGCAGGCGATGAAACTATAACCGCTTGCGGCGCGGCGCGGCGGAAAGACCGCCGAATGCGTCATTGAATTTGCGCAGAAGGCGCAGAAATTCCGTTGCTTCACGCTTGCTGAACGGCTCCAACAGACGCAGCCGTGCCCTTTCTGCGGCAAGCGCGGATGCATTGAGCAGCTTGGCGCCAGCCTCTGTGGCGGTCAGTGCGAATTTGCGTTTGTCAGAAATGTTGCGGCTGCGCTGGATCAGCCGGCGCTTAACCAGCAGGCTCACCACCAGGGCAGTGGTGGTGCGATCAAAGCCCAGGCTGCGTGCCAGATCGATCTGGCTGATCGGACCCCAGCGACAAACCACCACCAAAGCACCATATTGCGAGGGCGTGAGGTCGAAGGGCTTCAGGGAGTAAAGAAAGACGGATACCGAATTCTGATGCGCCTGACGAATTTGAAAGCCTGGGCGCTCATAGATTTCCGGTACCGGATGCTTGCTGCGAATGGCCACCTCCCCCACCTGTCTGGAATCCTTGCTTAGCATAAATCCCGGATTGACACAGTGGGGGTCATGGGCTTATTCGTCATACATATTCTGATATTCACGAGGCGCGCCAAGCGCCCGCGTTTCTTGAGGAGGAAACCCTATGAGCATGCAGCGCCGTCATCTTGCAGCCTTGCTTGGCATTGCCCTGCTGGCTGGCCTTGCCCCCGCCAATCCAGCCTCCGCCCAGAGCCTGATCGCCCGCCCAGTGAAAATCATTGTGCCGTTCACGCCCGGCACTGGCATGGACCTTCTGGCCCGCCTGATTGGCGAGCAACTGCGCCAGCGTTCGGGTCAATCCGTGGTCGTGGAAAACCGCCCCGGCGCTTCTGGTACCATCGGCAGTCTGGCCGTGGCGCAATCAGCGCCCGATGGCACCACGCTGATGGTCACCGCCAACACTTTCGTGATGGCGCCGCCGATGTACAAAACCACCAGCTTCGATCCCGTGAAGGATTTCAGCCCGATTGGCACCATCGCTTTCGGCCAGATGGCTCTTGTGACCCATCCGAAAGTGCCGGCAGCAACGCTGAAAGACTTCATCGCTGCCGCCAAGGCACAGCCCGGCAAGCTAGACTATGCCTCGCCCGGCAACGGCACTCCACAGCATCTGGCAATGGAATCGCTTAAACTTGCTGCAGGCATCAACCTCACACATATTCCCTACAAGGGTTCCGCAGGCGCCGTGCAGGATCTGCTCGGTGGCACGGTGGGCGCCATGATCATGCCGGTGCATACCGCGCTTCCCTTCCTGGCCGATAATCGCGTGCGCATGTTGGGCATCGCCAGCACAGAGCGCTCGGCCGCCGCGCCACAAGTCGCCACCCTGGCCGAACAGGGCGTGGCCGGCTTCGATGTGGATCTCTGGTACGCTATGTATGCTCCCGGCAATACACCGGCCGACATGGTGAAACACCTGAATGCTGAACTGAACGCTATACTCGCCGACAAAACCATGACTGAAACAATCGCCAAGCAGGGCCTGAAGGTGAAGACCGGCACACCTGATGCGCTGGCGAATCTTACCGCCACCGATCTGGCCCGCTGGACCAAGGTGATCCGCGAAGCCGATATCAAGCCTGAGTAGCGCTGCCATGAATGTGCTTATTGCCGGCGGCGGCATCGGCGGCTTGACGCTGGCACTGACCCTGCATGAGCGCGGCATACCATGCCGTGTCTTCGAGCAGGCGCCGGCGATCAGGCCGGTGGGCGTGGGCGTCAATCTGCTACCCCACTCCACCAAGGAATTGGCGCGACTTGGCCTGGAAGACGCTCTGGCCGCCAGGGCCGTGACGACCTTGGAGAATGTTTTCTTCAACCGCTTTGGCCAGCTTATCCATCGTGAGCCAGTGGGCCGAGCCGCCGGCTATGATTGGCCACAATTCTCCATCCATCGCGCCGATCTCTATCAAATACTGCTGGAAGCGACACAAGCCCGTATTGGCGCGGAGCGCATTCATCTTGGCTGGACCTGCACTGGCGCGCAGCAGGAAGCAACCCACGCCATTGCGCATTTCCGCAGTACGGAAACCGGCATGTCATTGCCCGACCAAGTCGCAGATGTGATCGTAGCCTGCGACGGCATCCATTCGACGCTGCGCAAGCAATTCTTCCCCGCAGAGGGTGAGCCGCGCTATTCCGGCGTGAATATGTGGCGCGGCGTGACCCGGATGAAACCGATTCTTTCTGGCGCTAGCATGGTACGCGCCGGTTGGCTCAGCCATGGCAAGATGGTGATCTACCCGATCCGCAACGCCATTGATGCCGAGGGCAACCAGTTGATGAATTGGGTGGCGGAAATCGAAACGCCACAATACCGCAAGCGCGACTGGAGCCGGCCCGGCAATCTGGACGACTTCCTGCCGGCCTTCGCGGATTGGCACTTCGACTGGCTGGATGTACCCGCCATGATCCTGAACGCTGAGATGGCTTTGGAATTCCCCATGGTGGACCAGGAACCGCTGCCACGCTGGAGCTTCGGTCGCATCACTCTATTGGGCGACGCTGCGCATCCCATGGTCCCGCGCGGCTCAAACGGCGCCGGGCAATCCATCCTGGATGCTTGTGTGCTGGCTGACCGCTTGATCGAGAGCACCGATCCGGTGGAGGCGCTGCAACTCTACGAGCAGCAGCGTCTTGGTCCCACCACACAGATCGTGCTGACCAACCGCACCAATCCACCAGATGCTATCCTGCGTGAAGTTTATGAGCGCAGCGGCGACAAGCCCTTCGCCCGCATCGAGGACGTGATCAGCGCCACCGAACTCACCGCCATTACCGATAACTATAAGCGCGTGGCCGGCTACGAAAAAGACAAACTCAAGACTGCTAGCTAACCGACGCTGGAATTGTTCTTCACGAAATTAAGATATGGCAGCCTACCAATCTCGAAAACACAAGTGGCGAGTGCCAGTAGGAAAGCCGTGAAAGAAGCCAGGAAAAAGCCATAGCCATACCAGGCGAAACCGCCCTGCAGCGCAAGCCAACTGAAACCAAAATTCAGCAACAGGTAGATGATGCTGAGCTGCATCAGTCGCCGACGCAGGTCGAAATAGGCCAGAATGATGGTGAGGAAGACGAATAAGATCTGGAACAGCGAGCCCAGCACACCGAGCCGGAAAATGCCAAGCTGAAGCATATCCACCCGCAGCAGACCAAGCAGGGCGGGGCTGGCCAGGATCGCCAGGCTACATATGATGCATTGCAGGATCAGGATGTTGCGCCCAGCACTGGCAAGAACCTGAATCAAGCCAAGCTGATTGCGCCGGATATCGCCCAGCGTCGCATGGCGCTGGATATCACGATAGAATTTCTGATACCGTTCGAAGAAATCAGTTTCGATATTAACCACGAAAATCGCCAATACCGGCACCGTGGTGATATGCGCCAAGAACATGGCACTGTCGTAAGACGGATTGCTCACTAGGCCGATCGCTGCCGTGGTGGCATCGGGCGCGGACCATAGCACCAGCTTATCGATCCAGATGGCGGCATTATAGGCGAAACCGAATAGCGCAAGATCCCAGTATTTTCGGAAGTAACGAAGAAAGGCAAAGGGCCGCCGCACACCATAGGGATATTCCAGCATCACCTTCAGTGTCAGCGTGAAGAAAATGCAGGCAAGGCCAATGGAAAAGCCCAGCAGCAGGCCAACGGCGCCAAAACGCTCCATCATCAGCCAACCGCCGACAAAACCGACGGCCATGCCTCCGGTGAAAGCCAAGCCAATGGCGCGGTAATCCTTCAGGGCGGAAAGAAAAACGCTGACCAGCCAAATGCCTGAAACCAGGAAAAAATGCAAAACTGCGGCAAGGCGCTCAAAGGCAGTCATTTCAGTGACGCCGAAATACAGGAACAGTACCAGAGGGTATTGCAGCACGAAGGCAACAATCAGCGCACCCACCAACATGCCCGGCGCCTCTTCCACGCGCTGTTCATAGATGCGGTCGGCAAGGTAGCGCGTCACCACCAGCAGCAGCGGCCCCGTGGTCAGCAGTGAAAGCGAGAAATTGTAGATCGTGACTATGCGGAAGGTTTCCACCGCCTCGATACCTAGCGCCTGGTCGGCCACAATATTAAGCGCCCCCATGGCGATCACGGTGACCAGGAAGGGGCCTGATGATACCAGTGCGGAATAGAAATACCCGCGCACCATGCCGCTCAAGTCATCCTGGCGGGTCAGCCGGCGCAAAACGAAACCAATACCTGCCATTTTCAGGCCGCCTCATGTGCAGACAGCCACGCATTGGGCGCGGCAATGGCTTCGGCGTAAAGCGCGCCATAAAGCCCATCGAGATCAACTTTGTTATATTTAAGTCGAACACGCTCCTGGATCGCCCGGCTGGCGCGGCGCAGCATTTCTGGTTGACGCAGCAATTCCTCCAAGGCCTCGGCGGTAGCGAGTGGGTTGGCGAGTGGTGTTATGGCACCACCAATACCCAAAGCTGGTTCTTCATCCGCCGCGCCGAAGATCATTTCTCGGCAGGCACCCACATCGGTTGCAACCGTTGGAATTCCGGCAGAGCCTGCCTCCAGGATCACCAGTGGCTGCGCCTCGGAAATGCTGGTGAGCACGATCACATCGATGCTGCCGAGCCAATCATCCAGCTTGACGCGGCCAAGGAATCGCACCGTTTCCCCCAGACCAAGATACTCCACCATGGCCTTGCATTCGCCAAAATAGACCTGATCCTCATCAGTAGGCCCCAGAACCAAAGCCTGCAGATCTGGAACGGCTTCCCGCAGGATGCCGGCAGCGCGGATAAAGGTTTTTACATCCTTGATTGGCACCACACGGCCGATCAGCGCAATGGTTGGTGGCCGCAGCGAGCCATCGGGCAAACGGTCAACACGCGGTAAGGCAGCAAAGCGCGCATAATCAATGCCATTGGGAATGATCCGCAGCTTATGCTCCGGCGCGCCATCACGGCGTTGCATATCTTGATTGCCGCCATAGAGCGTTACGATCTCACGCGCGGCCTGATAGGTGCAGTGGGAATAGGCCAGGAAACTGTCGATCCAGATATCCTTCAAGTCGCGCTTTGGCCGCCGCAGCGTAAGACTGAGATTACTCACTTCCTCAAGCCAGTCAGCCATGGTGATCTCGATGCGGCGCTCATTGGTATAGATGCCATGCTCAGTCAGCAGCATCGGGCGACCGGTTTCGATTTGGGCCCGCGTCGCCAGCATGCCTGCATAGCCAGTCGAAATGGTGTGATAAGCCCGCGCTTCGGGCAGTGGCGCCAGCAGCACCGCATAGAGACTGCTCATCATGCTGCGCCAGCTCCAGAAGAAATCCAGGAATGATCCCTCCGGCATTTCTGCCTCATACAGCCTTTGTACGGCGCGCCAAGCGGCAGCGGAATTAAGCAGTATGCGGCGCCCCAGTTTGCCGCGATAAGGCTTCAATATATCCAACAACTCAGCCAGATGCGCCATGCCGCCGCCGTGCAGCAAGCCACGCAACGGACCTTCCAGGCGGCGGAACAACTTGTCGGACCCCAACATCCAGCGCTGGCCATCGGGCAGGTTCTGCAAATATATGTGATCCAAGCCGGTCACATTCGAGGGCATCTCATAGCGCCGATCGCGTGGCGCACGATCCGGCAGCAGTGAAACAATATGGAAGGTTAGATGGCTCTGAGCCCGGATCAGGTCATGCACCCAGCTTGACACACCACCTGCGACATAGGGATAGGTGCCTTCAAGGATCAAACAAACATCAGCGGGCTTCATGAATGCAGCTCGCTCTGCTGCTGCCAAAGCCGTACGGCGTGGGTAACACTATCCGGCTCATCAGGGTTGCCCAGCAGCAGATCACCAAAGCGCGCAATCACACCATGCAGATCGGCGTAGCGTCGCAAGTGAAACAGGCATTCGACATACCAGGCCACTAGCGCCCGATTGACCTTGCCGGAATCCAACCGCTCGCCAAGCCAATCAACCGCCTCGGCAAAACGCTGCTCACGCACCAGGATACGGCTGATCGCGGTACGAGTGGCTTGATGATCCGGGCGCAGTGTCTGTGCCGCCTGATAGGTCGCCAATGCCTTGCCACGCATATCGCGCTCACGCTGCGGATCAAGCAGGCCACAAAAAGCATAGGCATCGTAATGCCGGGCTAATGCCAGATGGGCATCAAAATCCTTGGGCGCGGCCTGCAGGGCATCGCCTAGCGCTATCGAGGCTTCAAGAAAATCATTCTCGATTTCTGCCGATGCCGTGGCCGCCTGTACGCGAATGGCGGGATTTGGGTCTTGTAATGCCAGCTTCAGGGTGGGCGCGAATTCCGGGCGGAACTGCCGCACCAATATGGTGATGACGGCACGCTTCTGCTCAATGCTGCCCGCCCGCATCACATCAATGAAGTTGTCGATTGACGATGCGGCCTGAAGATCCGCTCGCCCTGATGCAATCTGGCGATAAAGCGTGTCGCCGGAATCTTCAATTTCGTCAGGGAAAAGCAGCTGATACCAATCAGCGAAAGGAGTGGAACTGCGACGTAGGAATACCTGCAGTGGCACGATTACGATCAAGCCGATGGTGCCAACAACGCCCAGCGCGGCCGCCACCACGGCTAGAAGCACCGCAAAGCGGTTCATCTGGCCGCCACGGCGAAAGGCGTAAGCCCAGGCGAATGCAAACAGGACAGAAGCGAGGTGGAAGCAAAGAAAGGCGCGCAAATCAATCAGCGCCATGGCCAAGGCCCATAGGCTCGTGGCTTGCAACAGCAGGATCACAATGGCGGGCAGCAAGATTTCAAGGGTTCGGCGGAATTCGTTGCGTTCGCGCGGCGGCGCAGGCTCATTAGGCGCTGCGGACGATACCTGATGCGGCAGGCCAGGGATCACGGCACAACCCCAACCAGATGAGCCCTGTAGAGACTGGTGGTGGTGATGACGATGCGCAACAGCGGATGCTCAAGGCGCAGCAGGCCGTCCAGTTCCTGGCGCAGTTTCTCCGCCGCTACATTCGCATTCTCCAGGGGCGTTGCGGGCAATAGCACTTCAAATTCCCAGCCTGAGCGCGGATGATCAAAGGCCAGATCGGTATCACGCAGCACTTTGCGCACTGCATCGCCAGCCGCGGCAGAAACCTGAGCCAGCTTATCCTGTGGCAGATGCTCAATGCCTTCGATACGCACCTGCAATGCGCTCACATCAAAGCCGATGCGCCGCGCCAAAAGAGTAATGATGCTTACCTGACGGTCGCGAAAACCTGCGGCGAAGAGATTCTTCTGGTCGCTATAGGCACGAGTCGTTTCAATTCTCTCATAGCGCAAGGCCTGCGCATAGGCGGTGGCGATCCATTCGCAGGTAATGCGAAAATTCTCCAACGACGACAAATTGAAATCGAGAAAATTGATCTCCTCAATCTTCAACATGCCAAAAATCTCGCCCGTATCAGGCGCCAGCAGTGGGCCAGCGATCACACCTTCACCGCCCAGGATCGGCAGATCCTCGGGCCGTGCAGCACAGAGGATGCGGCGCTCGCCAATCACAGCCCGGAAAAGCGGCTCTCCGGCATTGAACCGCCGGCTATATTCAGCATCTTCAGGCCAGTCATCGGCTACCGTGACTTCGAGCGCCTGGCCTTGGAGCAAATAGAGCGAATGCTGCTTCGGATCGAGAATGGCGCGCACGATTTTATAGACACCCAGCATCACCTCGCCGGGCTGCATGCGGTCGATGGCCTTGGCCGCCTGATAGAGGTCCACCACCGTTTTCATCTGGCCGGCAACCCGCACCTCAAGCTGGCTTTTGGCGGCAGCGACGCGGCGATATGCCTCGTCCACCACGGCTTCGCGCTGCCTAGTCTCAGTCAGTTCGTGCTCCAGCGTGCGAATCCGGGCGCGGTGCCTGCTGCCAATCGCGCCGATGAAAATCACCGTCACCAGCCAGAGCAATGGATTGTAGGCGAGCGTCAAGAGATAGGCGTAGAGATCCTGCTCTATACGCTGCGGTGGCAGATTCCAGGCCAGTAGCGCGGCTGTGCTGGCAATGGCTGCGAGCAGCGCTTCGCTGGTGCCATATTGCGCCGCCACGAGCAGCACAATGATCCAGAATGGATGCGGCTGTAGATTGAAAAAGCGGTCACCAGCGAAAAAATACCAATCAAGCGCCAGCGCCAAGCCTAGAAATGCAATGATTTCCAGTAATGCGCTGATACGCCAGCCAGCAATTCGTTTGCCGCTGGTTATGACAGACGCAGTCGCTTCGCTGCTTTCCACCATAACCAATGCCTCAGAATCGCAAGAGGCCGTAGGCCCCAACGCGGTTCACATCATTTTGCGCGCCGCGCGACAATGCCTTGGCATGACTGGCCTTTAGGCCAAGTTCGTAACTTTCCTCACCCGTCAGCAGCAGATTCAAGCCGGCAAATGGCCCCTTGTCGTTATAGCGGTCGTAGCCATAGCCTGCGAAAAGATCAAGGCGCAGATCGGATGTCAGTTTTTCACTGAATGTGGCGTCCAGACTGTGAATTTCCTTGGTGGAAATCCCTAGTGGGCGGAAAAAAACACCGGCACCATTATTGAATTTCTGCTGTGTATGGATGTATTCGCCATCCACTGTATAGCCTACAGAAAGAGACCGGGTCTCCCATTCCACCATCTTGCGCAAGCTGGCAAGCAGGCCGGCGCTCTTGGTCACATCGGCCTCATCGGCCACACCATAGCGATTATAGCGCAACGCCAAAAAGCTGGACCAACCTTCGCCAATATTGCGTTCCTGCCGCGCTTCAAGCTGATCATGGGTGCCTTGATTCACCAAGCCGGAGACCAGTTCCCAATAGGCGCGGTGATACACCGCCGAGATGCTATTGGTGACCGTTTGGCCTCGATCAGCATAGCTTAGGGCCGCGCCCGTGGCACCATCGCCGCTCTGCAGCAAGGCGGCGCGCCCCTCGCCAGTACCTTCAAAGCGTTGCGCCGCGTAGATTTCGGTGCGTTCGTAATTCTCATCCACAACACGGGACTGGCCGCGTAAATTCACCGCATTGCCGGTCTGCAACCGGCGGCGCTCGACATTGATGCCGATATCGGTATTGGCGCCGAGCGGTGCCTGGCTTTGTAACAGGGCGATGGTTTGCCGCTCACCGCCCTTCACATTGGCGACTTCGGTTTACACGCGGGCAAAGGGCGCTCCCTGGCGCGCCATGCGACGTTCGGCCTCAGAATAGTATTCATTGCCGGGATCAAGCTGGCCGGCGCGACGATACAGGTCGCGGGCCGGGCGCCACGCGCCACGCGCTTCGCTGCCTTCCGCGAGTGCGGCCAGAATTTCGGGGTTGTCGCCCTGCTCGGCGCGCAGCACTTCCAGGCGCTGCCGTGCTTCGGCAACGTCACCGCGTTGCCGTTCAAGCCGGGCCAGAGTGAGTTCACGTCGGATCTTGGCCACAGCCGCTCCGCGCTCCGCGCTTGAAGCCATCAGCGAAGCCGGCTCCAGCATCAAAAAGCCTTCGCTGATCGATGCCTTCAGCGGCACCTTGCCGCGCACCAGCACCTGATCATAACCGGTGCTCACATATTCCACCAAATTGGGCCATGCAGCGGCAATGCCGCTCAGCGCAGGCCCCTCCACCGGGCGGTCAAAGCGCAGCACCACATCGCGGGGGTCGCTATTGTTTTCAAGGCGCGCAGCTGCTGCGGGCAGCTTGAACCCCTCGCTGGCCAGCACCGGCAGCGGCAGGGCAAACAGCCACAAACAGGCCAGAAGCCCGCGAAGGCTCGGCAAAGTCAGGGTCCGATACATGTTCACCAATCTACCGCTCGCAAGAGGGTCACACCACTATATCCTATCCGCTCAAGGGTTGAGAATTCGTTCCGCCCGCCTTGTATCGCCCAGTTCCAACGCCAAACCCGCCATATCCGTTCTCAAATCAGCGTCAGCGGCAGGGCTGGCCAATAAACGATCCAGCATGACAAATGCCTGCTCGCGGCGGCCTAACCGAGCCAAAAGCCAAGCCTGGCCCCGCTGCATCGCCTGGGTCGGCCGCCTTTGGCGCTCCAGGATCGTCAGCGCCGCTTCAAAATGCTGACGTGCCTCGGTGCGTTTGCCCTGCCCGGCGAGCAGCTCGCCAAAATTGTAATGACTCTCCCAATCTCCCGGCCCGGCAGAGAAGTAGCTACCATACAGCGCCAATGCTTCAGTCCGGCGGCCAGCACCAAATGCGATCCGCGCCCGCTGCCGTTGAGCTTCCCGCGATTGCGGCTGCAGTTTGAGCAGTCGCTGGCTCAGATCATTCGCAGCAGTCGCAAGGCCCTGGGCATCGGCCATGTCGAGCCAGAGTTGCAGATGAAGCGGATCAGCAGCACTCGACTGCCCAGCGCGACGGAGCCAATCGACCGCCACGGCCTCGCGACCATCAGCCACAAGCAACTCAAGCAGAGCCGCCATGCGCTTCGGATCGGCAAACAATGCCGCCTCATCGGCGGTGAGAGCCGCCAATACCCGAGGACCGCCGCCGCGGTCGCGCAGCAGATCAAGCCAAGCGGTGGCTTCCTTGGGCGTCGATTCACGGGCGCGACGTTCCAGCCAATCGAGCCCTGTGGCCTGTGGCCGTGGGCCCCATAGATAAAGCAATTGCTGAACATTCTCGCCGCCAGGCCCCTCACGGTCGGCCAAGGCTTGGAAAGTCGCTTCAGCGGTAGCGCGGTCGCCAAGATCAAGCAGTCGGAATGCCGCTTCGCGGCGTTTCGCCACGGGCTGCTTGGCGTCATTCGCCGCCAACTTCACCAGGGCCAGTAACTCATCACGACGGCCCAGGTCGTTCAAAGCCGATTCATAGGCGGAAACCCAATCACCGCCCCAGTCGCTGGCAGCTTTGCGCAGATATGGCAGGGCTGCCGCCATACCGCCTTGATCAATCAGCAGGTAGAGGCGCTGTTCCGCCAGCGCACGCTTGGGCGCGCGTTCAATAGCGCGCGGTAATTCCGCCACCAGTAGATCGCGGCGCTTCAGTCGCTGCAGCAGATCCAGGTAGCTGTCCGTAGCCTCACCAGGATCAGCAGCCGCTAAGCGCTTGCGATAGGGCAAAGCCTCGGCAGGCCCCAAACGATCAAGCACGGAAAGACGCAGCTCGCGGCCATCTCGGCTGAGGTTGGGATCATCCAGCTGCGCCAAAGCCAGCCGGGTCACAGCCCCCGCATTGGCCGGCGGCGTGACACGGGGATCAAGCAGGATGCCAAAGAGATCGTCTTGACCGGCTCTGTTACCACCGGCTTCGAGCAGACGTGATGCCACAACGTCACTCAGGCCTGCAGTATCTCCGACCTGAAGCCGCAGCCGCAGGCGCAAATCATCTAGGCCAGCACTGCGCAATTGTGGCTTTACCTGCAGGGCGGCAAGGGCATCGCGTGGCCGCCCCGCGCGCAAATAAGCTTCGGCCAAGCGCTCCAGGGCCTCTGCGTCGGAGCGCAGATTTTGCAGCGCCTCGGCAGCTGCAATCATCAACGGCCAGGTTTTTTCATCACCAGCAATGAAATAGAGGTCTTCCAGCAATTGACGGTCGCGCGGCTGGGTATCCAATAGCCAGCGGCGCACCGCCTCGCCATCCCCAACCTTTGCCGCCAGCCGAGCCCAGGCGGCATCCAGCGCAATATCAGGGCGTTGACGGCGCAGCTCCGCCATCACGGCGGCGCCTTCACGGAAGCGATTGAGCCGGAAATAGACGTTGCCAAGATCGGCAAGGCTTTCTATCGGCGTGCGCTTATCTTGGGCCAAACCACGCAAGACCGTGAGACCAGCGGTCAATTCCTCAGCCTGCAGCAGCAACTGGCCCAGCGCCAGGCGGTCATTATAGTCCAGTTCCGGATTGGCGGCCGCCTGCGCCAGCCATTGACGAACAGCGGCCTTATCGCCACGGGCCAAAGCCATGCGGGCGGCGAGCAAGGGTCGTTCGGCAAGGTTCTCAGGCTTCAGTCCGGCCACGAATTTTTGCACTATATCGGCGCGTCCGGCAGCCTGAGCCGCCTCCACCAGATCAAGCAGATCTTCAACGCTCGGCTTTTGCAGCCGCAACAATGTGGTGGCCGCCAGATCAAGCTGGCTGCGCGAAAGCGCGAGTTCGAAAAGCAATTGCTGACCGGATGGATCAAGCTCAGCTTGCGCCTGGAGGCGGATAAGGGCGCGGTCAGAAGCCCCGAAGGCTACTTCCAATTCGGCCAATAGCTGCGTCAAGTTTCGACGCGGCGGCAAGCCTGCGATCAGGTCCAGGGCCAGATCGCGCTGGCCCAGCCGGTCAAGATAAGCCAGGTAGGCGGCGATCTCGTCGGCTTTATCATTAAGGGCCAGCCAAGCGGCAGCGGTCTGACGCAATGCGGGCATATCCTTAAGCAATACGGCATAGCGCGCATGGTGAATCGCAATCAGATCATCCATCGCAGTTTTGCTAGTCACAATCAATCGCTGCAGGCGGCGCAGGGCAAAGACCACATCCCCGGCCTCCGCCATGCGCTGCGCCAACTCGAGCACTTCATCCGGCTCGGCTGCGTTTAGTCGATCCAGTTCCTGCAAGGCCACAAGCCGCGCCGGGCGGCGATCCAGCAGCAATGCAGCGGCAGCAAAATCCTGAAGACTTTGCAATTTGCCATCCAGGCGATAAAGCTGCTCCCGCGCATCGGCATAATCACCCCAACGATTGGCTTGGCGTAGCAGTTCGCTCAGCCGTTCCGCCGCCGAAGCATCGCGGGGATTCGTCTCGGCATAGCGCCGCATTAGCGCGATAGCGCCATCTATGTCGCCCTCAGCCAGCATGATCTGTTCAAGCGGGCCAACCACACCAACGCTGACATCACCTCCAGCTAAGCGCTGCTCCAGGATCGACTTCGAGGCGCTGAAATCACCCGATTGCAGCAGCATCAAGGCCTGCTCGCTGGCACGCGGCACGAGAAACCAGCTCGCAACCAGTGCTGCTACCGAAACAGCAAAGATAAGCAGCAGATTAAGCTTCATGGCCCAATCCGTCGCAACACCAGCGTGGCTCCGGCTTCAGCGCCTTGGGGCAGAGCCAGACCAAGCAAGCCATCCGCGCCAACCACCGCATCCTGCCGCGCCAGTTCTACAATCTCATTACTAAGCGTAGCCCGCCATCGCCCCGCTGCCGCTCCACGCCAGAGGAAATCACCGATACCGAAACCCTGAACCTGCATACGGCATTCGCTTTCGCCACATGCTAGGCTGTTAATGCGCCAGCGCGCGTTATCGAGAATGAGGCGCGGCACTACCATCTGCTCACTACGCAGTATCAGCAAAGGTTCAGCTTCGGCCGCATCTAAGGCCACATATAGGCTACCCTGGTGCCGGCGATGCCCCAGAACACCACGGCTTCGGCTATAATCGGGCATCATTTGCGCCAATGCGCCATCGAAGCGCACAGTATTCAATTCACCCCGATTCAAGATACGCCAAGCCCGTTCACCAACGGCTTCAAGGCGTATGGTATGGAAACCAACAGCTATGGCGGCATAGTCACGGGTGGTTACCGGGGCAATCTGCTGTTGGCGCACCCAATCCAGGCTCTCGTGCAGTGCCTTGAGCGACGCAAGGCGTTCTCCAGAATAAATGTGATAGTAGAGGTTGATTGGCGAGACGCGCCGTGGTGCTTCGGTATTCTCCCAGGTCTCACGCACATAGCGCTGACCAAAAAATCGACTGGTCCAAAGCTCCGTATAAGTATTCTCATTTGAATTGCTGGCATAAATTTGCAGTTCGCCATCGCGCAGCAGACCTAGCGGCGCCAACGAGGAATAGCTTGGATATTCGCGGTCAAAGCGGCTGTCGCCACCATTGATATTAAATGCGCCGGCAATGCGGGTCAGCGTCAATGCCTCGCGAAAGGGTGAGGTGTCACCCGGCCATTGGATCAGTCTGGGCGGTTTTCCAGGGGGGGCCAGCGCGGCGATGAATGCCAGGGAGCCCGTGATCTCGCGCGCCACATCGAAAGGCTTGTCGCCATAAGCGCGAGGAATACGGTAACCAGACGCAAGCCCCACCGCTTTCGCTGCCGCTGCGGCACGCGCACGATCCGCTTCGCTGCCGGCACCATACCGCCGCTGGCCCGAGGCGCGATAGGTTGCGCGGAAGGGGGCTTCACTTTCGGCATTGTAGCGCTCGAAGAAGCTCCATTGGAAAGGGTGACTGTATGTATGGCTGGCAGGTTCGACATTCGGCAGTAGGAAAAATTGCCGCGCCAGCTTTATCGCTTCATCGCTGCCATGCCATTCAGGATCCAATTCGGCCGCCACTGGCGCGATGGTCACCGGCAAATCGGAATAGGCCTGGGCTATTTCGCTCAAAATCACCTGTGCTGCCGGCACGCGCTTTTTGGCATAAGCCGGAACCGACGAGATATTGAGCCAGCCATCCCCATCCACATGGCTGTAATACATCCGTCTGCCGCTGAGGGTGGTGGTATCCGGCTTCGGCAATTCTTCGGTGGCAAAAGCCCGGCCGAAGAAGGCAAAGGGGTCAATGTACCAGCGGGTACGCAAGAATGATGGGTCACGGTGGAAGATAAAGCCTGTGGCGGCGAAGCCACCACGACGGCCAGTCATCACCAAATGGCTCTCCCCACCATCAGCCCTGCGCGCAATAAGGTGCGAATGCATGGCGGCGTCAAGGGGTCGGTAGAGCGAGAAAGGCTGTAAAACATCATCGAAACTGCGCTCGAAGCCATCAAAGCCAGGCTCTGCCAAACGCAATTTGGTACCCAATGTCACTGGATCCCATTGACCTTCATCCTGGAAACCAATGCGGCGCAGCACGGCATTCACGCGCTCGGCCGTGGCATCGGCACCGCTTTCACTGCGCACAGCAAGATCGCCCATGACCACCACACGCAAATCTTGATCCTGCGCGGCAGCGAGCCACGACCATAGAGCATTCGCATCCGGCAAGGCGGAGCCGGAAAGCCAGGTCAACACGCCGCGTAAATCCTTGCGTCCCGCAAGCGATGGCAAGGGTTGTCGGATATCATGGTATTCGACAATCAATCCAAGATGATTCAGTGGCAACGCGGCGAATTGATGCGCGTTGGAAAAACGCAACTTGGCCTCCACCTTACTGTCGTAAAGCGCCAACACAGTGCGTGGCAACTCAGCGGCGCGAATTGGGGTCGCCGAACAGCAAAATAACAACAGGCCGGCCAGGGCCAAAACCAGATGACGGCGCGGCGTCATTTTGGCTCCACAACCACGCGATCCAGAGCCGGAATACTCACATAAGGCAAAAAGCCTCGTGCTCGCTGGCCGGCATAGATTTGCTTCAGCGTCACCGCATCACTGGGCTCCCAGTAATCCAGCGTCATAATGCCAAGCTGCGGATGCCGGGTGCGCGTTGCCTCCAGCGAAGCAACAAGCTGGCGATACTCGTCCTCCGGCGTCAGCACATAAGCCTTGCGCTCACTATCGAAGCGGGCACGCAGGCTTTCCGCAAGAATGAAATCCACATCCTTGGCAACATCCGCATGCAGTTCGAACCCCCGGTTGAGCATGATCTTCGCCTGCGGATAGCGTTGGCGCAGGGCTTTAACAAGGCGTATGGCAGCCTCGGTCATGCCCTTGAAGCGCACCGGGTCTTCCCGTTCAAGATGCGGTGGATTATCCAGCGTATCGAGAAAGAAGCCGTGGAAGCCCGCATCCCAAACCTTGGCCGCCAGCTTGCCAACCACGCGCTCAGTCCAGCGTGGATCGCGAATATCAACAAAATAGCTACCCGGCCAATATGGGTTTTCCATCAGCATGTAGCCAGCCGCCTTCACGTCGGCGAAGTCCGGCCGATAGTTTTCCACCTCGCCGAAGCTGATATAGCCCAGCAAAGTGATGTCGCGTTCAAAAAGTGGCTGCAGCGGCGGATGTTTGTCGGCATCGAACACCGCCAGGCGATAATCAAAGAAAGCCCGCGCCGGCAGCTCGTCCCGATAATAAACCACCCAGGGATCATAATGCTTTGGATTAAATGCCTGCGCCCCTGCCCAGGCTGGGAATGCGCTGGCAAGCATGGCGAACAGGCCAAGGAGCGACCGCTGTTTCATCGCTTATGTTCTGCCAATGTGGGGCGCAAACCTTCCACCAGCGTGGTTTTTGCTTGGATGCCAAGCGCCGTGATGGCCGCAGCCGGATTGCCGATGGAAAGCCGAATATCACCAGGGCGGCCAGGGCCATGTCGAAGCTTCGGCACCCTGCCTGCCACCTGCCCAATCGCTTCAGCCAAGGCGAGCACCGTGGTGGCCTGCCCAGTGCAGACATTGAATACCCGGGCGACGGGTGGGTGGTCTTGCATGGCGGCCATGAGATGCCGCACCACATCTTCGACGAAAACGAAGTCTCGCACCTGCAGGCCATCACCATTGATGACAATCTCGGTATCGGCGGCGATGCGTTCGGCGAAAATCGCGATGACGCCGGAATAGGGTGATTTCGGGTCCTGGCGTGGACCATAGACATTGAAGAAACGCATACCGGTACTAGGCACACGATGCACATGCCAGCCGACATACCCATGCAGCTCGCAACCATATTTGTCTACGCCATATGCTGTCAGTGGCCGTGTAGTAGCGGTCTCTGCCAGCGGCACGTCGGCATTGTCGCCATAGACAGCGGCAGAAGAGGCATAAACCACGGGTATCGGATTGGGGCCAGCGGCATTGCGGGCGGCATCGAATACCGCAATCGCCCCGGTCAGGTTGGCACGATGCGCACCCAGCCAATCCTCTACTGATCGCTGCACCGAAGCGATAGCGGCAAGATGGAAGCAGCCGGCAACGCCGGCCATGGCGCGACGCACCAGAGCCGCATCAGCCACATCGCCCACCATCACCTCCACATTTGCCGGTACATTGTCGCGCCGGCCGGTCGAGAGGTCGTCCAGAATCCGCACGCTGTCGCCGCGTGCTAGCAAAGCGTCGGTGAGATGCGAGCCAATAAAGCCGCAGCCCCCGGTCACAAGATACAAAGCCATCGATGCTAATCCCCAAATCTACCCCTGGTTACAACTGGATGATGCCCTGAATTAGTAACTTTAGTTTGAAAATTAGGATTACGGAGGCTTTTAAGGCGTATAGGCAGCCCATATTAGCTATATTTCAGGTTAGGGATGGCTTAGCCCAATGATCACAGTTGGACTGGCCTAAATTGCTGAGAAAAGCTATCAGGATCAGACGGTTAGAAAGCATCGCCAGAATTTGCCCCCTGGCGGCACGCCCGAGGCCGGTATTCCGTGCTGGATCAAAAGCCAAGCTGTGGCAAGACCCAGGCCACGCATCACATGCTCTACGCCCGGCAACACCACGAAGTGTCGGAAGGTACGAAATAGCCGGGGCTCAAACCAGCCCGGCGATTGCGGCGGCGGCGAACGTCAAGCGTTGGCGAAACAGCGCGGCGTTGGCGCGGGTGAACCGCGCTGAGGGGACCGCCAGGTTGACCACGCCAATCAGTTTATCCTGCTGCATGACGGCAGCCGCAATGCCAATGATGCCGAGCGTGAATTCCTCGCGCGCATAAGCAAAGCCTTCGCGCCGCGCCGCCCGGATTTCCTCCCAAATCGGCTTTGGCGTCACCAGGGTATGCGGTGTGAAGGCCTCGAAGCGGGTCCGCGCCAGGTATGCCTTCACCTCGATATCGCCCATCTGGCTCAATACCATCTTGCCCGACGAAATCGCATAAAGCGGCGCCTTCTCGCCCACCCGCATGGTGTAGGCCAGGGCCTGGCTGCCGGTTTGGGTGGCAATGGCGGTCACATAATCGCCATCGCGCAGATAGAAACCCGCCGTCTCGTTGGTTTCCTGGCTCAGCCGCTGCAGCACTGGCCGCACCAGATTGAGCAAAGGCGGTGCCGGCTGCTGCCGCGTCAGTGCTGCCAGCTTCGGCCCCAGGCGATAAGCGGCGCCCTGCGCATCCTGTTCCAGATAGCCGCGCGCAACCAGATTGCCCAGCAGATGAAACAGGCTGCTGCGTGGAATCGCCAGGCCATGCATCAGTTGCGAGAAAGATGTCTGGCCCCCTGCCACGGCTTCCAGGATGTCGAGCACCCGCCCAGCCGATTTGACCGGCATGGCAAGCTTGACAGGGACTGCGGCAGTTGGTCTCATGTTATGAACTAGTTTATATATGTGAACTTTAAGAATCAAGTCAGCCAGGGCAGGAACAAAAAACATGACACCGCAGGAGCGCGAAGACCGGCTGGCGATTGCAGAGTTGCTGCAGAATTGGGCGGTATGGCGCGATGCCGGTGACTGGGAGCGTTTCCGCACTGTCTGGCATGACGATGGCTGGATGATGGCCACTTGGTTCCAGGGTCCGGCAACTGATTTCATCCGTGTCAGCCAGGAAGGCTGGAGCAAGGGGGTCAGCATCCTGCATTTCCTTGGCGGCATCTCGGTTGATCTCAGCGGTGATCGCGCCATCGGCCAAACCAAGATGACCATTTCTCAGCGCGCGGCCGTGCAGGGCATCCCTTGCGATGTTGTGTGCACCGGGCGGTTCTACGATTTCCTGGAGAAGCGGCAGGGGCGCTGGGGCATGGTGATCCGCCAGCCGATCTACGAGAAAGACCGCCTTGATCCGGTTTCACCAGGCGCTGTACCGGTGCTGGACGCGAGCAAGCTCGCCGCCCTGCCGGAAGGCTATCGCCATCTCGCCTATATCCAGGAGGAGATCGGTTATCGCGTGAAGCGCGACATGCCGGGGCTGAAGGGCGCTGCCGTGGCCGCGCTGTATCAGCGCGGCGCGGCCTGGCTGCGCGGCGAAGCCGTGACACCGCAGATGTTTCTCAGTTGAAGGGCCATATCCGTTAATTCAACAAGATAACAAGTACGGCGCAACAGCGACCGCACGCTGGGAGGAGAAATAGACATGATGAAAATCGCACGAATGAGCTTGGTTACTACGCTGGCAGGCTTGATCATTGCTGGCACCGCGCAGGCACAAGCATGGCCCGAGCGCCCGATACGCATGGTGGTGGGCTTCGGTGCCGGCGGTGGCACCGATATCATTGCCCGCATCATCGCACAGCCACTGGGCGAAATCCTCGGTCAGCCCGTGGTGGTGGAGAACAAGGCTGGCGCGGGCGGCACCATCGGTGCCGACACGGTGGCCAAGGCCCCCAAGGATGGCAGCAGCGTCTTCATGATGAATAACGGCCACGCCGTTTCCGCCAGTCTCTATAAGACCCTGCCCTACGACTCGCTGAAGGATTTCGCGCCGGTATCTCTGGTGGCAACCATGCCGCTGATCATCACGGCAGGCACCAATGTGCCAGCCAGTGATGTGGCTACATTGATCAAGCTGGCCAAGGCGCAACCCGGCAAAGTGAAATTCGCTTCGGTTGGGGTTGGCAGCACGCAGCATTTCGCTGGCGAAGTGTTTCGTTCGCTGGCCGGCATCGAGATGCGCCACGTACCTTATCGCGGTACGCCTGCGGCTATCGCTGCCGTGCGCGGCGGCGAAATAGAGTTGCTGGTGGAAGTCGCCGCGCCGGTGGTGGGTCAGATCAAGGGCGGCGAACTCAAGGCCCTAGCGGTCACCTCCGCCAAGCGCTTCCCCGGGCTTCCCGATGTGCCCACAGTGGCCGAGGCTGGCCTCGCCGGCTACGATGTCACCACATGGTACGGCTTAGCCTTCCCCGCCGGCACGCCTGCAGCCATCATCACCAAAATGAACGCTGCCGTGGCCGAAGCCCTGGGGCGCGAGGCGGTGCGCAAGCAGGTGCTGGAAGCCAGTTTCCTCCCCGCCACCAGCATGCCCGCCGATTTCACCAATCATATCGCTTCTGAGATCAAGCGTTGGGCTCAAGTGATGAAAGAGGCCGGCGTGGAGCAGCAGTAATCGTGCGCCGCGAGGCATATGCGGGTGGTTTCCTAGGCTTGGTGGGCGGCAGTATCCTGCTGCTCACTTGGTCTTATCCGCGCGGCAGATTATCCGATATCGGCCCCGGCATGGTGCTGCATCTTGCCGGCGGGCTCGTGCTGCTGCTCGGGCTGCTGTTGCTGCTGAATAGTTTCAGATCCCGCCAGCCAAGCGATGAAGGCTTCGCCTTTTCTCTCCGCCCCTTCATCATACCCGGGGCCATGGCGGCCTTCGGCTTGATATTGCCCTGGCTGGGCCTGGCTTTAACCGGCTTCATCGCCACCTGGCTGGCAAGCTATGGCAGCCAAAGTCTTTCCCTGCGCGATAGAGTAATCAGCGCAGCTATTCTGGCAACCTTTGTCACATTGCTGTTCGGTTATGGTTTGAAGCTGCAGGTAAAGATCTGGCCATGATGCAGTCGCTGGAGCATTTCGCTTATGGCCTTGGCATCGCGCTGCAACCAGGCAACCTACTTTTCTGCTTTCTCGGCGCGCTCTGTGGCACACTGATCGGTGTGCTGCCCGGCATCGGCCCGGTTGCCACCATCGCCATGCTGCTGCCGGTCACCTTCTACCTGCCGCCGGTAGCCGCCCTGATCATGCTGGCGGGCATCTATTACGGCTCGCAATATGTCGGCTCCACCACGGCCATCCTGATGCGCGTGCCCGGTGAAACAGCCTCGGTGGTCACCTGCCTCGATGGCTATCAGATGGCCTTGCGCGGCCGCGCCGGATCGGCCCTCGCCATCGCCGCACTTGGCTGCTTCTTCGCGGGTATTGTTGGCACGATGCTGAATGTGCTGTTTGGGCCGCAATTCGCCAAACTGGCCCTGGCCTTCGGTTCAGCGGAATATTTCGGCCTGATGCTGCTTGGCCTCTCAATCTCCATCGTGATGTCACACGGTTCCTTGATCGGCGCCATCGCCATGGTTGGCATCGGCCTGATCCTGGGTGTTGTGGGGCGCGACGTGAATACCGGCTTCGCCCGCCTAACCTTCGGTGTGCCCGAGCTTGGCGATGGCATAGGCTTCGTACCCCTGGCGGTGGGTCTTTTCGGTATCGCCGAGGTGATGCGCAACCTGGAAAACCGCGAGACAGCCGGTAGCATGGTGAAGAAAGTGGGCCGGCTCTGGCCCTCCGCCGAAGAAGGCCGCCGTGCTACGCCAGCCGTGATCCGTGGCACTTTGATGGGAACGTTGCTGGGCATCTTGCCCGGCGGCGGCGCCATCCTGGCATCCTTCAGCGCCTACGGCCTGGAGAAGCGCCTGTCGCGTCACCCGGAAGAATTCGGCCATGGCGCCGTGGAAGGCTTGGCAGGCCCAGAAGCGGCCAACAATGCCGCAGCCCAGGCTTCGTTCATCCCATTGCTGACCCTTGGCATCCCACCCAATGCCGTGCTGGCCTTGCTGGTAGGCGGCATGATGATACACGGCATCGCACCCGGGCCCACGGTAATGACAGAACGGCCAGACCTGTTTTGGGGCCTGATCGCCAGCATGCTGATCGGCAATGTGATGCTGGTTATCATCAACCTGCCTCTGGTCGGCATTTGGGTGCAGATGCTCAAGGTGCCCTACCGGTTGATGTTCCCGGCCATATTCCTGTTTTGCTGCATCGGAGTTTATGGCGTGAATGGCAGTGTGTTCGAAGTCATGCTAGCTGTTGGCTTCGGCCTGCTCGGCTATCTGCTCACCAAGCTCGACCTTGAACCCGCGCCTTTGGTGCTCGGATACGTGTTGGGACCATTGATCGAAGAGCATCTACGGCGCGCGCTCACCATAGCCGATGGCGACCTCACGGTCTTCGCCACACGCCCCATGGCCGCGGCCCTGATCTGCCTTGCCCTGCTGGTGCCCTGCCTTGTACTGCTGCCACGCTTCGGGCGCCAGCGCGCAGAAATCTTCCGCGCCGAAGACTAGGGTGCGAGAGTCATTAAACCCAGCATCCTGCAGGCAACGCAATTATTAGGTCTTCACCCTGGATTAGACTCCAGCCAGTTATTACTGCTGTACCAGCCAGCATCCCGCTATCTGCTCACGGATGGCGATCTAGATTCTGTACGATCCGGCAATGTGATGCAGGATGCGGCCCAGCAAGCCGACGTGGCCGATGCTATCGATCCAGGCCAATCGACCCAGAACTAGCGCGCAATCATGTTCTTGTGTTCCAGTCGGCTGAGCCAGCGCACCAACGGCCACAGAATCGCCAGATAGATCAGCGCGGCCAGTACGATAGGTGACGGGTTATAGAGCAACGACTGGGCATCCCGTGCCACCCGCAGCAACTCGGGCAGTGCCACGACACTGGCGAGCGTGGTGAGTTTTACGACTTCGATGCTGTTGCCAATGAGATCTGGCAGCGCATTGCGCACCGCTTGTGGCACCACGACATAGGCCAATGCTTGCAACCGGGTCAAGCCCGTGGACCGCGCCGCCTCCATCTGCCCTGCTGGCACACTGAGCAGGCCTGCACGAAAAATTTCGCCATAATAGCTGGAATTGTTAAGGAGGAAGCCAAGCGCCACGGCCATCAACTTGGGCAGGTCGAGACCAAGAAACGGAAAACCAAAATAAATGAAAATCAACAATACCAACGGCGGCAGGGCGCGGAATACATCAACATAAATCATGACCAGGATACGAACCAGCCGGCTTTCGCTCTGCGTACCGATCAATGCAACAGCAAGACCACCAATCAAGCCGAGCGGAATCACCAGCAGTGAGAGTCCAATAGTGGTCAGCAACCCTTGCAGCAGGAACGGAAAGACCTGAATAAAGACATCAATATTGAAAAAATTGCGCAGGATCGCGTCCATACTACACCCGCCACTGCCAACGGCTTTCCAGGCGCCGCGCGCACAAGATCACCGGAATGAAAAGCACTAGATAAGCCACCGCTGCCATCGTCAGGGGCGTGGGATTGCCGGCATTGCTGGTGGCGGAATGAGCATTATTCAACACCTCACTGAGCGCCACCACTGAGCCCAGCGCGACATTCTTGCTAACCGCGATAACGCGATTGGTCAGTGGCGGCACCGCGATACGGAAGGCCTGTGGCAGGATCACGGATGCCATGGTCTGCCACCAGGTGAGGCCTGTTGAGCGTGCGGCCTCCGACTGGCCACGAGGCAGCGCAAGGATACCACCCCAGATACATTCTTCAGCATAGGCCGCCAGCACCAGCGATAGCGACAGCCAAGTGGCGGTGAAGGCTGACATGGACAGGCCGATCAGCGGGAAGGCAAAGAAGAAGATAATAATAACGACGAGTGGGGGTAATGCCCGCATGATATCGACAAAGGCGATGATCGGCAGCGCCAGCCAAGGCCGCTGCATGGCACGCAGAATCGCCAGCACCACGCCCAAGACCAGGCCGGTGATCGAAACAGCGACACCAACGCCAGCCGTAACTCCCAGGCCGACAAGGATATCAGGCCAATAGCGCGCCGCCACTTCAGCGTTGAAGAAGGTGTGCAAGAAACGGTCGATGCCGTCCATCATTCGCCGCCGGTATAGCGCGCCAGAAAGGCCTTGGTGCGCTCATGCTGTGGCGCGCCAAACACCTGGGAGGGCGTTCCCTGCTCTACAATCACGCCAGCATCCATGAAGATGACGCGATCTGCTGCAGCGCGGGCAAAACCCATTTCATGGGTCACCACCAGCATGGTCATCCCAGCTTCGCGCAATTGCCGCATGACTTTCAGCACCTCCCCAACCGTTTCCGGGTCGAGGGCGCTGGTTGGCTCGTCGAACAGCATTAGCTTGGGCTGCAAAACCACAGCGCGAGCAATGCCAACGCGCTGCTGCTGACCACCGGATAGTTGCGCCGGATGCACATGCGCCTTATCGGCCAGACCCACACGTTCAAGCGCCGACATGCCAAGAATGTCGGCTTCGGCCCGTGACTTGCCCTGAACTTTACGCAATGCCAGCGTTACATTGCCAAGCGCCGTGAGATGTGGATAGAGATTGAATTGCTGAAACACCATGCCGATGTGTTGGCGCACGGTGTTGATGTCGACCTCAGGCCGAGTGATATCGATACCATCCACCACCACTTGCCCGCCGGTAGCCTCCTCAAGCCGATTACAGCAGCGCAGCATGCTGCTCTTGCCCGAGCCTGACGGGCCGATGACGCAAACCATCTCGCCAGACGAAACCCGAAGATCTATACCGCGCAGAACCTCCAGCGAGCCGTAGGCCTTGTACAGGCCTACGAGCTCGAGAATCGGCATTGAACTCATGACAGGTTAACGCTGCTCAATACCGCACGCCTAGCACTTCAGGGCAACTGGCGTGGCGTCGTATCCCTCCATGCCCGGCACGCCATGGCCCGGCGCGATCACCACGGCCGCCGCATCCGCAGGTGGCTTGAAGCTGAACCACTTCTCCGCCGTCTTAGCCACGAAACCATCCTTCTTCATGCATTTCAGCGCCATCGAAGCGGCATCACGGCCAGCCTTGTCATCGCCACGGAAAGCCAATGCCCAGACCAAACCGGTGGTGATGGTGTAGCTGGTCTTTACTTCCGGATTCTGCTTGGCGGCCCAGGCCGAAACAGTGTTGCCGCCCAGATTGGCATCGGCACGTCCGGCTTGAACTGCCTGCACGGCATCGGAGTTGCTACCATAGACATCATACTTGAAGCCGTATTTTGCCGCATTTTCTCGGGTCCAGGTCTCGTAGGCAGAGCCCTTGTTGACGGCGATGGTCTTACCCTTCAGGTCATCCAGGCTCTTGATACCAGGTGCTGATTTCTTTTCCACAAAGGTGAAGTCGGTATTGAGATAGCCTTCGGTGAATAACAGTGTCTTGGCGCGTTCCGGCGTGACCGTTACCGGCGCCAGCACGAAATCGTACTTCTTGGCGTTCAGCCCAGGAATCAGACCGGAGAATTCCGTGCCTTCGATCTCGAGTTTCTTGCCCATGCGCTTGGCGAGTTCCTCACCCAGCTCAATGTTGAAGCCCTGCAAACCGCCACCCAGCTTGACCATCGCATGCGGCGCGAATGTGGCATCAACCCCGGTCTTAAGCACTTGCGCCGCAGCTGGCGCACTTATGGTCGTCAGTGCCAGTGCGGCAGCGGCAACCAAGCCTAGATTCAGTTTAACATATGTCATGACAACCCCCTGTTATGGACGATGGAAGGAACGATGAAGCAATAACTCAATCAGGCGGCCCGCCGAGTGGCGCGCCGGCACCGACGCGCTCGACAATCAAACCGTAATGCTCTGGTCGCCGATGCTTGGCGAAATTGAACACATGCTCGCGGAAGGTTTCGCCAAGGCTGAGATCGATATTAGCGAAGATCACTTCATCGGCCTCACCCTGCGACTGCGCGACTATCTCGCCGGTCGGCGCCACAATGGCCGAACCGCCAATCATGTGGAAACCATCTTCACTGCCGCATTTCGCAGCTGCCGCCACCCAAATCCCATTCTGATAGGCATTACCCTGCAATGAGAGCAGATGATGGAACATGCGCAGATGCGGTGGTTCACTCCAGTGAATATTCCAGCTTGGCGTGTTGTAACCCAGCACCACGATCTCAGCGCTCTGCAGACCCATGACGCGATAAGTCTCGGCCCAGCGACGGTCATTGCAGATGCACATACCCATGCGCAGATTCTGGGTGGTCCATACCTTGAAGCCCTCATTCCCAACCTCGAAGAACTTCTTCTCCAGATGCTGGAACGGTGCTTTCGGCTTGTGATCGGAATGGCCGGGCAAATGAATCTTGCGGTAGCGACCAACAATCTTGGCATTCTCATCCGTAATAATGGCGGTGTTGAAGCGACGGCCATCTGCGGTCAGTTCGGCATAGCCAAGATAGAATCCAATCTTCAATTCTGCGGCAACATCGAAGAGCGGCTTTGTTTCCGGCCCCGGCATGCTGCGCTCAAAAAAGCGCTCAACGGCCTCCTCCTCGCTCATCCAGTAGCGCGGGAAGAAAGTTGTCAGCGCCAATTCTGGGAAAACCACGAATTTGGCGCCACGGCCATGGGCCTCCCGCAACAAGGCAATAAGGCGCTTCACCGCCGCCGCCCGGCTGTCAGCCAGATTGATCGGACCAAGCTGGGCAACCGCAAGACCAAAAGGACGTTTAAGTCCGTTCATGCCTTGCCTCCCATGCCCACCAGACTGCGCAGCATCTGCCTTGCCACACTAGCGGAACCCCCCGTTGGGCTGACCAGCATCTGGGATGGGCCGCGTTTGAGGAATTGGCCGGAACCGCGCTCGGCATTCAGGGTGTTATTTTCCACCACCACACGGCCACGACTGATCACAATCTCTGGCCAGCCCTTCAGCTTGCGGCCCTCATAGGGCGTGTAGCCAACCCTGTCATGCAGCATGCTTGCCGTAACGCTGACTTCGCGGTCTGGATTCCAGATGCCGATATCGGCATCTACCCCCACGGCGATGGTCCCCTTGCGGCCGGCAAGACCATACATCGCCGCGTGATTGGTGGCCGTCAGCGCCACAAATTCCTGCATGGAGATACGACCGGCCATAACGCCTTCAGAAAATAGCAGCGGCAAGCGCAGTTCCAGCCCCGGCACGCCATTGGCCATTTCCTTGAAGGTGGTGGCGTCGCCTTTAGGCAGCTTGCCAGTCTTATCGAAACGATAGGGCGCGTGATCGGAAGAATAGGTCAGCAGGGTCCCATCCTTCAGCCCTTGCCATACGGCCTCCTGAGCCGCAGCGTCGCGTGGCGGCGGCGAGCAGCAATACATCGCGCCATCCAGGCCATCACGATCCAGATCATCAGCGGTGAGAAAGAGGTATTGCGGGCAAGTTTCGGCAAACACAGCTGCGCCACGCTTCTTGGCGTTACGGATGGTATTGATCGCTTCCTCAGCCGAGACATGCACGATCAGCAGCGGTACGCCGATCAGGCGCGATAGCGCGATGGCCCGATTGGTCGCCTCGCTTTCGGCAATCGGATCATGCGCCACGGCATGGAATTTCGGCGCGGTATGGCCCTGTTCCAGCAGCCGATGCGCCAGCCAGCGGATCATGTCGTGGTTTTCGGCATGCACCATCACCAACGCCTGCTCACGCGCGGCCACCGCCAGCACATCTAACAGCTGGTGATCATCTAGCCGCAGTTTGTCATAGGTCATATAGACCTTGAGCGAGGTAATGCCGTCGCGGATCGCCTGCGGCAGGTCAGTATTCAGCGCCGCATCATCGGGGTTGGCGAGGATCAGGTGGAAGCCGTAATCAATCACAGCCTTCTCACGCGCCAGCCGACCGTAATCAGCCACCACTTCGGGAATTCTCATTTCGCGATGCTGGGCCGCGAAGGGGATAATGGTGGTGGTGCCGCCGAAGGCCGCCGAGACCGTGGCTGAATAGAAATCATCAGCGCACATCACGCCCATGCCGGAGAGTTGTTCCACATGGCAATGGCTGTCGATCCCGCCGGGCAAAACCCAGCGGCCGGTTGCGTCTATTTCACGTTTGCCAAGCCCGAGCCCCTTGCCCACGGCGACGATAACGCCGTCGCGCACTGCAACATCGGCCTCAAAGATATCGCTCGCGGTGGCCACACGGCCGTTGCGCACCACCAGATCTAAATCGCCCATGCGCCTCACTCAAAGCTGGACAGACCACATGCTGTACCAGTCGGTGGTAAATTGTCGCAATGCAGCACCAGAATGTCACATACCGGTTTGTCGCTTCCCCTTAACACGATGTTATGGGAAGGAAGCTTAATGCCGCAGGGCACCTTCGCGCATTTCTTCCTCCAGGGAGAAGCCGTTCAATGCCATCAGCTTGCGCAGAATTTTGACAAAAGATTGGGCGAGCTGCGACATCGGCTCAAAACGCAGGAAGGCCAAGTTAGCCATGAGCACTGGCGCATCAATCACCGGACGCGCAACAAGCTGGCCATTCGGCCAATTATGCAGGGAGAATTCGTCCACAAGAGCAACCCCGGCGCCAGCCTTGGCCAAGGCGCAGGCGCTTTGCGGCGACCCAACCTCGATGGTGGCTTTCAGCGGAATTCCGGCCCGATGGAACATTTGCGCCACCATGCGGCCATAGGGTGTTTCCGGATCATAGCCGATCAACGGATAGGCTAGCAGATCAGCCAGATCCAGCATCGCCTTCTGCGCCAGAGGGTGATCTTCCGGGCAAACGCAGCAGATCGGGCTGCGGCCCAGCGCCTTGGTTTCCAGATTCGGATGATCGATCGGCGTGCTGATCACACCAATATCGGCCTGGTGGTTCAGCAAACGATCCTGCAGCGGGGCGTAGTTGAGGAAATTGAACGTGACCTTCGCATCGGTATATTGGCCGCAGAGTTGGGCGATTGCCTGCGGAATCAGCACATGGCCGATACTTGGGCTGGAAACGATATGCAACACACCCTGCCGCCGCTCCGCCAGCGAATGCGCGACCTCATTCACCCGCCGCACGCCCAGGTATACATGATCAACCTCACGGAACAGCCGTTTGGCTTCCGGCGTGGCATAAAGGCGCCCTTTGATGCGCTCAAATAGTAGAAAACCAACCCTGGTCTCGGTGGAGGACAATAGGCGGCTAACGGCCGGCTGCGAGACATGCAGAACTTTCGAGGCGCCGCTGATAGACCCCGTGCTCATCACCGCGCGGAATACTTCGATCTGCCGAAGATTCAATGACATGGCACTCTCCCCTGCTCAACTTTCTTATGGTCATCGCATGATGCACCAGAATCAGCCCAGCCCATAACATCGCGTTAAGGGCGCGACACAAATAAGCAAGGAGCATGCCACCCACAGGCAGCACGGACTGACATAGACTGTTCGAAGTTTCCGCGGGGGCATCGCCATGGCATCTACCATCTTCGTGATCAATCCGAACTCCAATGAAGCCGTCACCGCCGGCATTGATGCGGCGATGGAGCCACTGCGGATCGGCGGCGGCCCCGCCATCCATAGCCTGACCCTGAAGGAAGGCCCGGCCGGCGTGCAGACCCAGCATGACGTGGAATCAGTCACTCTGCCGCTGGCGAAGCTGGCACAATCACTGGAAGCCGAGGCTGGCGCCTTTGTTATTGCCTGTTTCAGCGATCCCGGCCTGCATGTGGTGCGCGAAGCCGTGAAGAAGCCGGTGCTCGGCATTGCCGAATGTGGCGTACTGACAGCCCTCACCATGGGCCATCGCTTCGGCGTTATCGCCATCCTCAACGGTTCGATCCCGCGTCACCTCCGTCTTTGGGGCGCCATGGGTGTCACCGATCGCCTGGCTGGCGAATTGGCGATCGGCCTCACCGTGGCTGAACTGGCCGACCGCGACCGGACGCTGGCGCGCATGATCGAAACCGGCAAGCGCCTGCGCGACGAGCGCCAGGCCAATAGCATCGTGATGGGGTGTGCGGGCATGGCCGTATTCCGCGAGCCCTTGCAGGATACGCTCGGCATCCCGGTGATCGAACCCACCCAGGCGGCCGCCACCATGGCACTCGGCCGCGTGCAACTGGGCTGGTAGGGGCATCGCCACGATGGATATTGCCGCCGCCGACCTGCCGCCAGATCGAATCTACAAGCTGCTGGTCAGCACCGTGATGCCGCGCCCCGTGGCGCTGGTTTCAACCCTGAATGCCGACGGCATTGCCAATGCCGCGCCTTTCAGTTTCTTCAATGTCTTCAGCAATGCGCCCCCGCTACTGGTAATTGGCATCGAAGGCAGCAAACGTGATGATGGCAAGCCACATAAGGATACTGCGCGCAATATCGCCGAGCGCGGTGAATTCGTGGTCAATCTGGTTAGCCGTGCCATTGTAGAGCCAATGGTGGTCTGTGCCATCGATTTCCCTGAGGGTGTCAGCGAGATATCTGAAGCCGGCTTTACCACCTTGCCCTCCAAGCAGATTGCCACACCACGCATTGCTGAATCGCCAGTACAGTTCGAATGTCGGCTCTTCAGCACGCAAGCCCTGCCCTATAACCGCAGCCTGGTGACGGGCGAGATCGTTCACCTGCATATCCGCGATGACCTGATCGATGACAAGCTGCATGTCGATGCCGAGGGCCTTGATCTGGTTGGCCGTATGCATGGTGCCGGCTGGTATGCCACCACGCGTGACCGCTTCGAAGTACCACGCATGAGCGTGGCTGAATGGCGGGCGAAGCAGAAATGAACGACGCGGATTTTCTGGCCCAACTCCAGAGCATCGTTGGCGAAGCCCATATCCTGACCGGCGCTGCCGATCAGGATGCTTATGTCATCGACTGGATGAAAAAGTATCGTGGCAGGGCGCTTGCCGTTGTGCGACCGGCCGAAACGACGCAAGTAGCCGCGCTGCTAAGCTGCTGCAACGAGGCAGGTATTTCAGTTGTTCCTCAGGGCGGCAATACCGGCATGGCTGGTGGCGCCACGCCAGATGATAGCGGCCGCCAAGTCATTCTCAGTCTCGGCCGCCTCAATAAAATCCGCGCGATTGATCCTGTTGGCAACACGATTACCGTGGATGCTGGCTGCATTCTTGCCACGATCCAGGCCGCCGCCCGCGAGGCTGGCCGCTTCTTTCCTTTGAGCCTGGGCGCCGAAGGCAGTTGTACCATCGGCGGCAACCTTGCCACCAATGCCGGCGGTATTGCTGTATTGCGCTACGGCAATACCCGCGAACTGGCACTGGGCCTGGAAGTAGTGCTGGCCGATGGTCGCATCTGGGATGGCCTGCAAGGTTTGCGCAAAGACAATACCGGCTATGACCTGCGTGACTTGTTCATCGGCTCGGAAGGCACACTGGGCGTGATCACAGCGGCTGTACTGAAGCTGCATGCCGCGCCCGCCACCCGCGCCACGGCCATGATTGCCTTGCCCGACCAGGACGCCGCGTTGCGACTGTTCGAGCGGCTACGTGGCCGCGCCGGCGACCGGCTGACTGCCTTTGAATTCATGAGCCGTAACTGCCTCGACTTGGTGCTGCAACATGTTGCCGGCGTCACATCGCCTTTTGCCACTCTGCCGCCGGCCGTCATTCTGGCCGAAGTGAGCGATACCGATCCCGAAGCAGACCTCCCCAGCCTGCTCGAAAGTATCCTGGCCAAAGCCATCGACGCTGGTGAAGCACAAGATGCGGTGATCGCGCAAAACAGCGAGCAAGCCAAAGCCCTATGGCGCCTGCGCGAAGGCATTTCGGAGGCGCAGATGCGCGCGGGCAAGACCATCAAGCATGACATTGCCTTACCCATCGGCCGCCTGACCGAATTCATGCGCGACTGCGAGACTGCCGTGGAAGCTGCCTTCCCTGGCCTGAGATTCTTGGTCTTTGGCCATCTTGGCGACGGCAACCTGCATTATAACCTGCAGCGCGCACCGCAGATGAATGATGATGATTTCTACAAGCTGAGCGGCCCGCTCAATGCCGTGGTGCATGATCTTGTTGACCGCTATCGCGGCAGCATCAGCGCCGAGCATGGCGTGGGACAACTGCGGCGCGATGAACTGCCGCGCTACAAACCGCCTGTTGCCATGCAAATAATGCATGATCTGAAAAGGCTGTTCGACAGCCGCAACATTCTCAATCCGGGCAAACTGCTCCAATCATAACCGCTTGCCGCTTACGAGGAACCGCAATGGCTAAACTCGACGAAACCGCCAAGGGCGTCTATATCATCTCGGTCACGCCCTTCACCGATAGCGGCGCGCTTGATCTCGACAGCACCGACCGCATGGTTGATTTCTACATGGAGAAAGGCGTCACAGGCTTCACGCTCCTGGGCATGATGGGCGAAGCGCCGAAGCTTACCTTGGCCGAGTCGCGCGGCTTCGTGCAGCGCGTGCTCAAGCGCCTGAATGGCAAGGTGCCGGTGGTGGTGGGCGCTTCCAGCCCGGGCTTTGCCTCCATGGCAGAACTGACCAAGGCGGTGATGGATGATGGCGCAGCTGGCGTGATGATCGCGCCACCCGGCACATTGAAGACCGACGACCAGATCGTCACCTATTATGAGAACGCGGCCGAGGCTATCGGCAGCACCACGCCCTTCGTTGTGCAGGATTTTCCGCAATCAACCAACGTGTTCATGGCGCCCGCAGTGATCGCGCGGATCATTAAAGCCTTGCCCTCCTGCGTCATGCTGAAGCACGAAGACTGGCCGGGCCTGGCCAAGCTCAGTGCCTTACGCGCCATGAAGGATCTGCGCCGCGTGAGCATTCTGGTTGGTAATGGCGGCCTCTTCTTGCCCGAGGAGATGGAACGCGGCGCCGATGGTGCCATGACCGGCTTTGTCTATCCCGAAATGATGGTGGATGTGGTACGCGCCTATCAGGCTGCACAGCCTGCTCGGGCCCGCGATATCTTCGATGCCTATCTGCCGCTGGCACGCTACGAGCAACAGCCAGGCCCTGGCTTGGCTATCCGCAAATATGTGCTGCAGAAGCGCGGCGTCATCGCCTCGGCGACTTTGCGCAAACCCGGCCCTAAACTTGCGGCCATCGACATTGCCGAGATTGAAAACATGATCGCTCGCCAGGGCAAGCGGCTGCAGGAGATTGGCTGATGGATCTCGGCCTTGCCAGTAAACGTGCCCTGGTGCTGGGCGCCAGCCGAGGCCTTGGTGCCGCCGTTGCCCGCAATCTGGCCCGCGAAGGCGCCACTGTGATCGCAGCAGCGCGCAATCAGGCCGATACCAAGACCTGGATCGCGCAGCAGGCGCCAGAAGTGGCCGCACGGCTCAGCGCGCATCCGCTCGACCTATCTGATCGCGCCTCGGTTGATACATTGGCCGAAGCAATGCTGAGCCAAGGCGGGGTTGATATCCTGGTCAATAATTCCGGCGGACCGCCACCGGGTGCCGCCGCTGAAATCGCCCTGGATTTATGGACCAAGCAGTTCGAGGCCATGGCCGGTCACCTGTTCCATCTGAGTGGCCGGTTGCTGCCACCCATGCTGGCGCGTGGCTGGGGCCGCATCATCACCATCGCTTCTTCCGGCATCGAACAGCCGATCCCTAATCTGGCATTGTCCAACGGCCTGCGCATGGCCGTACTGGGCTGGTCAAAAACCTTGGCGGCGGAAGTGGCGGCCAAGGGCGTGACAGTGAACATGGTGCTTCCTGGACGCATCCATACTGATCGCGTCGATCAGCTAGATCAGGCGGCAGCTGCAAAGCAGGGCAAGAGCCGAGACGAGATCACCAAAGCCTCGCAAGCCACAATTCCGATGGCGCGCTATGGCCGGCCGGAAGAATTCGCCGATGCGGTAACCTTCCTGGCTAGCGAGAGGGCCAGCTATATCACTGGCACCAAGCTGCGGGTGGATGGCGGGATGATCCGGAGCATCTAGGGTCTATAGCCAATACTACTGGTCCGTGATGCCGCGATTTTCTTGCATGACTGGGAGAAAAGCTGAAAGCGATGCGGGGCACGGTGAGGAATGTCGAGCCACGCAAACCCCAGCTCGCCTGCCTTATATGAATAACTTCCGGATGCGCGAGGAAATCAGGTCAACGCTGCTGACCAGCAAGATGATCATGATCATCACGGCACAGGTCTGGGCGAACTGGAAGCCACGGATTACTTCCCAAAGCACCACGCCGATGCCGCCCGCCCCCACCATGCCAACAACGGATGCCGAGCGCACATTGGCTTCGAAGCGATAGAGCGAATAGGATACCCAGAGCGGCATCACTTGAGGGATGACACCATAGACGATTTCCTCTAGCGCATTGGCGCCAGTGGCGCGTATGCCTTCTACTGGCTGCGGGTCGATGGCCTCCACCGCTTCGGAAAATAATTTGGCCAGCGTGCCCGTGGTGTGTATCCACAGCGCCAGAGCGCCAGCAAAGGGCCCAAGTCCCACCGCCACCACGAACAGCATGGCGAAGACCATTTCATTGATGGAACGCAGTGCGTCCAGGAATCGGCGCACCGGCTGATTCACCCAGGCCGGCGCAATGTTGGCTGCCGCGAGCAAACCAAACGGTACCGCGCAGACGATGGCCAGCAGGGTGCCCCAGATGGCGATATGCAGGGTGACAATCAGTTCTTCAAGATAGTAGCGCCATTCACGGAAATCCGGCGGGAAGAAATCCCGCGCGAAAGTGGCCATGTTGCCGGCATCACTGATCAGCTTGTCGGGTGCGATCTCGGCGCCGCGATAAGACCAGACCAGCACAGCTGCCGCCAGGCCATAGCCCAGTAAACGTAGCAGTGAGGTTTTCAAGCCAGCCTTGGGCGGATGGATCGGATGCTCGGGCAGTGGCATGGCAACGTGCATGGTCATAGAAACCTCAAAATCAAGGCCGGGGCATTCGCATGCCCCGGCCAAAAACTCACGAACCAAGCTGCTTGGTCAACTCAGCCAGCTTGGCGTCAATCTCAGCCAGTCGCTTCGCCTTCTCGTCAGCGGCCATGTTCGCATCGCCCTCTAGCTTGATCTTGTCGCGGAACAGCGCCAGCTGGCGGATCGGCACCAGTTGCTTGTTGGACGATTCCTTGAACGGCGCCCATTGCAGGCCGGCAAGAACCTTTTTCTCGGCCTCGTTTTTAGTGCCGTAGCTGAGGAAGAAGCTCTTGATCTTGGCCTTGTCTTCGGCCGAGAGGTCCTTGCGCCAGACAATCGGATCCGACGGAATCAGCGGCGATTTCCACAATACCCGAAGTTGCGCCGCCTTGTCCGGCGCCGTCTTCTCCAGGCGTTCCATGTTCTCGGTATTGCCGGTGGCAACATCCACCTGCTTGTTGGCTACGGCCAGTGAGTTTGTCTCATGGCCGCCGCTGGTCAAGCGGGTGAAATGTTTACGGATATCAATGTTGTTCTGGCCCCAGGCATAGTAGCTCGGCACCAGGAAGCCGGAGGTGGAGTTCGGGTCGCCATTACCGAAACTGTACTTGCCCGGAGACTTCAGCAATTCCTCAAATGATTTGATCGGACTGTCCTTATGCACCAGCAGCAGCGACCAGTAGCCCGGCGAGCCATCCGAGGCGACGCTCTGAACGAAGACTTCGCCTTCGGCGCGATCAACGGCCTGTATTGCCGAGGCGTTACCATACCAGGCGACCTGTACCTTGTTGAAGCGCTGCGCTTCGATGATGCCAGCATAGTCAGGGGCGAAGAAGCCATTCACCTTCATGCCGAGCTGCTTTTCCATATCGGCCAGAAAGGGCAGCCAGACGGTCTTGAGATTTGAACTAGACTCGGTGGAGATGATGCCAAAGTTGAGCTCCTTCAGGCCCTGAGCCTGCGCGGCGCCGGCATAGCCGAGTAGCAAAATAGAGGCTGAAATCTTGAGCATTGTACGGCGTAGCATGATGCTTCTCCTGTTTGATGAAATGAATGCGCGGTTCAGGCGACGGCGGCCTGCAGGGCTGGAAGGCGGAGGCGTTCGGCGGCAATCGGCTGTTCATCCATCGGCTGCTGCGGTGCTGTGGCCAGACTACCGAAATCGAGATCGCTCTCATCGCCATAGAGATCACGGAGCAATTTGGCGGTGACTGTGGCGGCGGCACCGTCGAACAGCACCTTGCCATCGCGCAGAGCCACTACTCGACGACAATATTTCAGCGCGAAATCCACCTGATGCAGTGAGACAACCACGGTGACATTGTCGGCGTGGTTGATATCGGCCAGCGTCGCCATCACGCGGCGCGAGGATTCGGGGTCAAGCGAGGCGATCGGCTCATCAGCCAGGATCACCTTGGCCCTCTGCACCAGCGCGCGGGCGATGGCGGCGCGCTGCTGCTGGCCACCGGAAAGCGTGGAGGCGCGCTGAAAGGCGCAGGGCGCGATACCAACGCGGGCCAGGGCATTCACCGCCAGGCGACGTTGCTCATCGGTGAACAGCCGGAACAGGCTACGCCAGAGCGGCAGGCGGCCGAGATTGCCGGCAAGCACATTGGTGATCACCGGCAAGCGGCCAACCAGATTGAATTGCTGGAACACGAAGCCGATACCAGCGCGGGTCTGGCGAATGCCCCGACCGATGCGCCCGGCCTGCTGCACCATGCGGCCATTCACCGCGATCTGCGCCTGGGCGTCCCGGTCTCCCGGCATCAGGCCGGCGATGTGGCGCAGCAAGGTGGATTTGCCTGAACCGGACGCACCAATCAGTGCCACCATCTCTCCGGGCTGGATCGTCAGATTGACCTTATCAAGTGCGCGCTTGCCGGTGCCGAAAGTTTTCGATAGATGAACAATCTCGATGGCCGCGTGCATACGCTTCTCCTCTGCTTTCAAATCCAGGATCGCTCATAGCAACGCCGTGTGACACTTCGATTGCGCTTCGGCGTCGAGATGGTGAAATACCCCCTATCCGCCGTCGATAGCCAACTTACCCACAGGATGACTCAGCCACTTGTCTAGCCAGCCCGCCCGCTACGCCCTTTATGCCGCACCCGCAGCCACCGATCCGCTGCACGCTTTTGCCGCGCGTTGGCTGGGCTGGGATGCGGAAACGGCTGAGTCGCACCAACCCGGCGCCTCAGGCTTTAATGCCGCGCGGCAGCAGGCTCTGACGGCGGAGCCGCGCCGCTATGGCTTTCATGGCACTTTGAAACCGCCTTTCCGGCTGGCCGAGGGCCGCACCGAAGCTGAGCTGATGGCGGCGCTTGAGGCCTTTGCCCTCGCACACCCAGCCCTGATGTTGTCGCCTTTGCGGGTGGCGGCTTTAGGCAGCTTTCTGGCGTTGATCCCTTCAGCCCCCTGCGCAGAACTGGATGCCTTCGCTGCCAATTGCGTGCGCGATTTCGACTGCTTCCGCGCGCCGGCCGGAGAAGCGGAGCTAGCCAGGCGCCACGCAGCGGGTTTGAGCGCTCGGCAGGAAGAATATCTGCGCGCCTGGGGCTATCCCTATGTGCTTGAGGAATTCTGCCTGCATTTCACGCTCACGGGCCCCATCAAGGATGTGGCCGAGCGCGAAACGGTGCGAAGCCATCTGGCGGCTGCCACCGCACCCTTCACGACCGGGAATTTCATGCTGACTGAGATATGCCTGTTCGTGCAGCCTCAGGCAGACGCACCTTTCCGGATGATGCGGCGTCTCCGCCTGTCAGCAGCGCCACCAGCTTAGCGACACCCTGCTCCAGGGGGCCATCATTGCTGAGCTCCACCACGCCCTCGCCGCCAAGGTCGAAGGCACCGGCCCGCGCCAAGCGCTGCGTGATCTCGGCCGGGCTTTCGCGGCCACGCGCTTCCAGTCGCTGGCGCAGCAGGGCCGGTGGCGCGGTAACGCCAATCACCAACAGGTTGGGATAAGCCCGGCGCACCTCGGGAATCACTGCGCGCGATACATTCACCACCACCTGGCGCCCAGCGCCCAGATCGCCTTCAACGGCAACCGGCACACCATAACGCAGGCCATGAGCCAGCCAATTCATGGCAAAGCCACCACGCTGACATTCCGCCTCGAACGCGGCCTCGTCCATGGCGATATAATCCTCACCGCCCATGTCTGGCGCGCGGGTCACCACGCGGCGCGGAAACACAATATCCGCATTCTCCCGCAAAGCATCGCGCGCCGCTGCCAGCAAACTGTCCTTGCCCACGCCGCTGGGGCCAACAACCAGGGTGAGGCGCCCGCTCACACCAGCGCCGCCGCCAGAATCGGCCGGTAATGCGCCAAGTCCGGCGTACGCAGCCGGGGCGATTTCGCCGCGTCGTCCCAGCGCCGCAGCTTCACCGCATCAGGGGCGAAGGGTTGGGTAATGAAAGCAACCGCCTCGGCCTCGCTATAGATGCCGCCCTGCACTTCAAGGCTGGTCTTGGAGGCTTGCGACAGGCCGGCCCAGTAATGCGGCTCGGTGCGGCAGAGATAGCGCTTGGCATTCACATGCAGGCGCACCGGCTCCACCACCGCAGCGCCGAAATATTGCTGTAACCAGCGCGCGGCAAGAAACTCATGCTGGGCATCGACGCCCTGCTCTGCCAGGCCCTCATCGCCCTGGTCCACCAGATGGCCGATATCGTGCAGCAGGCATGCCGTGATCAGCTCCGGGCTTGAGCCCATGCGTTCGGCATGCAGCGCAGATTGCAACGCATGCTCCAACTGACTGACCGCCTCCATGCCGTAGCGCTCGGCACCGGCCTTGGCCAGCAGTTCCATGATGTGGTCGAGAATATACATCGATGGCCTTTACTACATGACCCGCTCGCCGGCACGCCATACGCTGCGTACCACGGGAGTATTGTCTACTAGGCTGACGCGGATCATATCCGCACGCCGGCCCGGCTCCAAGACGCCACGATCCATCAGACCGATGGATTTGGCTGGATTGGCCGAGACCATGGCGATGGCTTGTGTTAGGTCCAGCCCAGGCACCTGTTGCGGCAGCATGAAGGCTGATTGCAGCAGGCTGCTGGGCACATAATCGGAAGAGATGATGTCGAGTTGTCCGGCTTCAGCCAGAGACTTCGCCGAGATGTTGCCGGAATGCGAGCCACCGCGCACCACATTGGGTCCGCCCATCATCACCTGCATACCATTGCGGCGCGATAGGACAGCCGCTTCCAGCGTGGTGGGAAATTCCGCTACCACCATGCCATCTGCCGCAGCTTCCGCCACATGCGCCTCCGTGGCGTCATCATGGCTGGCCAAAGGCAGACCCTTGGTGCGGCAAAGATCAACCACGGCGCGGCGGTTCTGCCGACCGTTGGCGGCGGCGGCAGCGATTTGATCGGCCATAAAGCGGTCCATCTGCTCATCGCTCATGCCGAACTTGCCTTGGTAGTATTCGCGGTATTTTCCGGGGTTGACGAATTGCCGCTGGCCCGGCGTGTGGTCCATCACCGAGATCAGTTTGAGCCAGGGCAGATCGGTCATCGGCTCAACCAACGGCAGCAGGTCTTTGAAGGAAATCTCGCAGCGCAGATGCAGCAGATGCTCGGCGCGCAGGATACCAGCCTGCTGCGCGGCATCGATGGCGTTGATCATCTCTCGTAGGATCTCCATACGCACGGCGCCTTCGCGCACATCACCCACCGCCACGGCATCCAGCACCGTGGTGATGCCAGCGGCGGCGATCTGTGCGTCGTGACTCAAGACCGCCAAGCGGCTGGGCCAGCGCACCCCAGGCCGAGGAGCGAAATGCTTTTCCAGGTTATCCGTATGCAGCTCCACCAGCCCCGGCAGCAAGTAGTCGCCATCAAAGTCGATAGCGCCGGATGCTGTACTAGTGTCGCTATTGAGGGCAGTAATCATGCTATCCGCCGCCCGCAGGCTGCCGCCGGCGATTTCCGTATCGCGGCCAATGATGCGGGCATTGCGGATAATCAACTCGGTATTCATGCGGCAACTCCCAGGGCTTGCAGCGGCAACAGGCGGGTGGCGATAGCGGCGCGGGTCTCATCGTCATGCACGATGGCGACGATGGCCGTGCCGCGCCGACGCGCATCATTGATCAGATTTATGACAATCATGCGATTTTCGGCGTCCAGCGATGCGGTCGGTTCATCCAGAAGCAGGATCGGATGATCGGCACAGAGACCACGCGCGATGTTGATGCGCTGCTGCTCGCCACCCGAGAAGGTGGCCGGCGGCAGTTCCCAGAGTTTTTCGGGGATTTGCAGACCATGCAGCAATTCTGCTGCCCTTTGCCGCGCCAGGGCCACGCCGGCGCCACGCGCCAGCAAAGGCTCGGCCACCACCTCCAACGTCGACACCCGGGGAATCACGCGCAGGAATTGCGTAACATAGCCGAGCGAGCGGCGGCGGATTTCCATCATATGACGCGGCGCGGCGCGTAGGATATCCACCAGTTCGCCATCATGGCGGATCAGGATGCCACCTTGCTGCGGCCGGTAATTGCCGTAGATCGAGCGCAGCAGGGTGGATTTTCCAGCACCGGAGGGGCCGAGCAACACCACGCATTCGCCTGCCGCCACGCGCATCGCGGCATCGCGTAAAACCGGCAGGGCGATGCCACCACGCAGATGCAGAGTGAAAGTCTTGGCCAAGTCTTCGACACGGATCATGTCCATGGTTGCCTCACACGCTCAGCACAGAGGAAACCAGCAACTGCGTATAGGCATGCTGCGGATCGTCGAGAAGTTGGTCGGTTAAGCCGGTTTCTACCACCTCACCTTGGCGCATCACCATCAGGCGGTGTGCCAGCAGCCGCGCCACACCCAGGTCATGGGTCACCACGATCACCGCCACGGCATGCTCCTGCACCAGGCGGCGCAGCAGATCGAGCAGACGCGCCTGCACCGAGACATCCAGGCCACCGGTGGGTTCATCCATCAGCACAATGCGCGGCCGCGTCACCAAATTGCGGGCGATCTGCAGCCGCTGCTGCATGCCGCCGGAGAAAGTGCGTGGCAAATCGTCAACGCGCGCGGCCGGAATCTCCACCGCGCGCAGCCAATCCAGCGCCGTGCCGCGCAGCTCGCCATAATGCTTATGGCCCAAAGCCATCATACGCTCGCCGATATTGGCGCCAGCCGAAAATCCCATGCGCAGGCCATCACGGGCATGCTGCTGCACGAAGCCCCATTCGGTGCGCATGAGCTGGCGCCGCCGCGCCTCGCTGGCGGTCAGCAGATCGACGATCTCATCATCACCAGTGCGGTATTGCACGCGGCCGGCATCAGCAGGCACATGACCAGCCAGGATATTAAGCAGGGTTGATTTTCCCGAGCCCGATTCGCCTACGATGCCCAGCACCTCACCGGGCCAAAGCTCGAAAGACACATCCCTGCAGGCAGTCTGGCGGCCGAAGCTCTTATGCAATTCCTCCACGCTGAGCAGAGGCATCGTGTCGCTGATCATGCCGCTGTCTCCTGCTTGTAAGGCGCGCCTTGGTCGCCGATATGGCCAGCCTCGCGTCGCTCGTTGCAGTAATCCGTGTCGGAACACACGAACATGCGGCCGCCCCGGTCATCGAGCACCACTTCATCCAGGAAGCTGTCGGTGGCGGCGCAAAGTGCGCAGGGTTCTGGCCAGCGTTCAATGCGGAAAGGGTGATCGGCGAAATCCAGCGGCTTTACCTCTGTATACGGCGGCAAGGCGTAGATGCGCTTCTCTCGCCCGGCGCCAAACAATTGCAGCGCCGCATTCATATGTAGCTTCGGCGTATCGAATTTGGGGATCGGCGAACAGCGCATCAGATAGCGGCCATTCACCAGCACCGGGTAATCATAAGTGGTGGCGATATGGCCGTGCTGGGCGATATCCTCGTAGAGCTTCACATGCATCACACCGTATTCCGATAGCGCATGCATCACGCGGGTCTCGCTTTCGCGTGGCTCCAGCCAGCGCAGCGGCTCGGGAATCGGTACCTGATAGACCAAGATCTGGCCTTCGCTGAGCGGCGTTTCCGGCACCCGGTGGCGGGTCTGGATCAGGGTTGCCTGCCGCGTCCGCTCGGTGGTGGCAACGCCGGTCATGCGGGTGAAGGAGCGGCGGATCGACACGGCATTGGTGGTGTCGTCGGCGCCCTGGTCGATCACCTTCAGCACATCATCAGCGCCGATCACCGCCGCTGTCACCTGCATGCCGCCAGTGCCCCAGCCATAAGGCAGAGGCATCTCGCGGCTGCCAAACGGCACCTGATAGCCCGGAATGGCCATGGCCTTGAGGATTGCCCGGCGCAGCATGCGCTTGGTCTGCTCGTCCAGGAAAGCGAAGTTGTAGCCTGGGGCCGCCATGGCCGCCTGATGGCTCTGCTGCAGGGTCATTGTGCCGCCTCGGCCAGATCGGGTTGTTCGGCCTGCTCCGCCCGCATGCTGCGGATCAGCGTCAGTTCCGACTGGAAATCCACATGATGCGGCAGTTTCAGATGCTGCACGAAGCCGGAAGCCTCCACATTGTCGGCATGCGACAGTACGAATTCCTGATCCTGCGCCGGTGCGGTGATGTCCTCGCCCAGTTCCTCGGCGCGCAGCGCGCGGTCCATCAGGGCCATCGCCATTGCCTTGCGCTCGGCGAAGCCAAAACTGAGGCCATAGCCCCGAGTGAATTTCGGCGGCTCGGTGTGTGAACCGCGGAACTGGTTGATCATCTGGCATTCGGTCACGGTGATCTCGCCGATCTCGACCTCAAAGCCAAGCTCGGGAACATCCAGCATTACCGCCACCGCGCCGCTGCGGATTTCGCCCACGAAGGGATGCGATTTGGCATAACCGCGCTGGGTGGAATAACCCAAGGCCAGCAGATAGCCTTCATCGCCGCGCGCCAGATTCTGCAGCCGCAGGGCGCGGTCGGCGGGAAACATCAGGGGCTCGCGGGTCAGGTCACCCACTGCCGCCTCATCGGCATCAGGCAGTTCAGGCTCGATCAAGCCTTCGGCATTCAGCAGGTCCACCACCTGCGGCATGGTCTCGGGCAGCGCGCCGCGGCCATCGGCCGCCATCGCCGGCTGTTCCGCCGCCAGGGCGAAATCGAGCAGGCGATGGGTGTAATCAAAGGTTGGCCCGAGCAATTGTCCGCCGGGCAGGTCTTTGAACGTGGAGGAAATGCGCCGCGCCACCTGCATCCGCGTGGTCTCAATGGGGCGCGATACGGCCAAGCGCGGCAAGGTGGTGCGATAGGCGCGCAGCAGGAAGATGGCTTCAACCTGATCGCCGCGCGCTTGCTTCAGCGCCAGGGCGGCGAGATCGGGATCGTAGAGTGAGCCTTCGGTCATCACCCGGTCGACGGCCAGACTCATCTGCTCGCGGATCTGCGCCACACTCACCTCCGGCACCGCGCGGTCACCGCGCCTCGCCTCGGCCAACAGGCGATGAGCATTCTCGATGGCGGCTTCACCGCCTTTTACCGCCACATACATCTCAGGCTCCTTGGCATTGGATGTGGGTGCTGCGCGGCAGGCCGATCAGGTCGCTGCCGGCTGCGAGATATATATCGAGGCCGCGTGGGTATACGTTGCCCAGCGCGGCACGCTCGCGCCAGAAGCTTTGCGGCAAGCCGCAATCCGACACAGCAACAGGATGCTGAAGGCCAGGCCCCTGCCAGACCGTCGCCATCGCACCGGCGAGATGCGGCACCTGGATGAATAGGCTGGCGCCAAGCTCTGGCGCGACATCGCTGCCCCAGGTGAAGCTTTCCAGCACCGGCATTGCGTCAGCCGAAACCAGGGCAATGCTGGCCGCTTGCGATGCCGGCGCCAGCGGCGCGCCGGTATGGAAGCGCAGCCATTCGGCAGTTTCCAATTGATCCATGCCGGGTCCGAGCCAGACCGGCGTATCGAGATCGCAGAGCGTGAGCAAGGCGGCAGCGATGGCCGGCGTCAGAGCTGGCGGCCCATCTTCTGCTACCTTGAGGCTGGTAACACGGCCAGGATGCGCCAGAGCTTCAAGCAGGCCACGGAAAACCTGCTGACTCTGCTGCACAGGGTTGGCAAAGCCAGCGGCGGGGGCTGAATGGATCACTGGACTCATACTCAATCGGGTCATGCTCAATCCTCCCCGCGCATCAAGGTGAAGAAATCCACTTTGGTGGCGGCCACTTTGGCCTCGCGCAGCCGGCGCGCCGCCAGCAATTCGGCTTCCAGGGGCAGCAATATGTCCCGCTCCAGCAGCGCAGCGACGGCCTCGTTCTGCGCCAGGGCATCAAACAGCGCCACCAGTTCGGCCTTGCGCTGATCGCGGCCCTGCACATAGCCAACACCGATGGCATGGCTTGCTTCCAGCACCACCACGCAGCGGCTGACGGTCATCTCGCCCAGATTGAAGCGCTGGCCAACGCCGCCGGCACGCGCCCGAATCATCGCCAGGCCGGTTTCCGGCGGCTTCAAGCGACGGAAACGCGGCGCCTCTGGCCAGGCCGCCCAAATGGCTTCAAGCCGCTCCGTGTCGGCACGCGCCAACAGGCGCAGGCGACGCTGACGCGCCTCGGTGTCTGAAGCGTTGGCGCTGGGTGCCACGGCGGATGGAGCGGTGGAAGGCGACGGGGCGGCCATATGGACCTCTTGCGCAGACATCTATATTCATCTAGATATCTATACAGCTACGCTGAATGCCCTCTTATATCAAGACAGCTTTCAGCGAAGTTTTTATGACAGCCGGCGGAGCAAACATGGTTGAGCGCGGCAATGGCATGGCGGTGTGGCGGCAAATCGCCGCCGATATAGAGCAGGCAATACGCCATGGCGATTATGCGCCGGGTGCGCAATTGCCCACCGAAAAGCAATTGGCCGAGCAGTTCAGCGTCAACCGCCACACCGTGCGCCAGGCCATGAACCGATTGAGCGAGACCGGCTTGGTGAGCATCGAGCAAGGCCGCGGCATGTTCGTGGCCGAGCGGTCGTTGGATTATGCCCTGGGCTCACGCACGCGCTTTACTGAGAATCTGCTCACTAAGCAGAAGCAGCCGACGCGTGAACTGATCTTCGCCGAACAGATCGCCGCGCCAGCCGAAATCGCCCGCGCGCTCGGCATACCGACTGGCGCATTGCTCTGGCAACTCGAGTTGCTGAACCGCGCCGACAACAAACGCATCAGCGTGAGCAGCCATTTCTTCGCCGTCGAACGCTTCCCGGAAATGCCGGAGCTGTTCCGCCGTCATGGCTCGATCACCGGCGCGCTCAAGGCCGGCGGCGTGCCGGATTATCGCCGGCGCACCACCCGGGTCGCCGCCAAGCTGATCGGCGCCAATGATGCACGCATACTCAAGCTGCCACGCACGCGGCCGATCCTGCAGAGCGAGACGGCAAATGTGGATGAGCGCGGCCGACCGGTGGAATTCGTGCGCGCACGCTTCGCAGCCGACCATGTGGTACTCACCATCGACCACGGTTGAAGGCAGATGTGGCCTGAAACGGTTCCCACACCCGCCCATTGAGCTCGGATGCGAATAGTTAAGTATTTGAAAATTAGATAATTCTTGTCCGAGATTAAGATTTTCGCCACTTCTCAGAATGTGTCTTAGTTGTCAACAGGTTATGGAGGCCTATGGACGGTGAGGAAGTTCGGTTAGGCTCGCCTAATCACGGGCAACTGAGGTGACGCCTTGGACGCCATCGGTCGCACCAACGCGGATAGAAGATGCCCAAGGATGGAATTAGGAGCACCTACTCCCAAGCGCCATGTCAGATTTTGATGTGCGACAGTGCCGGGATAATATCCAGCGGCACTGCGTTTTTCTACGAATGTGAGGGGCAGAGGTTCTAGTCACCAACTGGCACAATGTCTCGGGCCGGGACGTATTTACAAAACAGAAGATTGATACCAGTGGCAGAATACCCCAATTCATTATTGTTAAAACGGCCACATACCTAAGGCCTGAAATATCGGGCAATACGCAGTTCGCTATGGTCGGCCATCGTGTCGATATATACGGCGATAGTGACGCGATGCTGGACCCGGTTTGGCTTGAACACCCCAAGCTCGGTTCGGATTGTGATGTCGTCGCAATCAAGTTCGTCAAGCCAGAACTTGAACCGCCCTTTATGCACACCCCCGCAAACCGAATAAGTGCAATTCCAATCCCGGTAAAGCCGGGTCAGCCAGCGTTCATCATCGGCTACCCTTCATCTCTCAGTACCGGATTTGGCCTGCCCATATGGAAATCGGGGTACATCGCCTCTGAGCCTCACTACCCCGTTACTCTAGGGGGTAAGTTGGCGGTGCATGGGGGCCTTGAAGAAGGCAGGCAACTGCCCGCGTTCTTTATCGACAGCCAGACTCGTAAGGGCATGTCGGGATCTCCAGTCTTTGCGTCATATACAGGCCGTTGGAGTATGACCGACCCTTATGAAGACGTGAATGTAAACGATCCAGGTTTTTGGCAACGCGCTGATGTGGCTCTCAATGAAACGCGGATGGAGTTTGTCGGGGTGTATAGCGGGAGGGCCATGGGCTCAGCAGATGATGCTGCGTTGGGACTGTGCTGGCGAACAGACGTACTCGAAGAAATCTGCCGATCACGAAAACCGGGCAAAACGCCTTAGTACGATCAGACGAAGGTCAAATAGCGTGTAGGGCTACCATGTAGAGCACTGGTCCACAGCTATCGTTTCGCAGAGCGAAATATCCTTTGAAAAACAAAGAGATGGCTGGGGGACTAGGATTCGAACCTAGACAACCAGAGTCAGAGTCTGGGGTCCTACCGTTAGACGATCCCTCAGCAGGGATCGGCGGGGGATATAGCCCTTTCAACGGGGCCTTGCAACCCCCGGCCGCTGCGCGATCAGGCGCGGCGGAACACCGCCACCAGTTCCAGATGCGGCGTCCACAGGAACTGGTCGATCGGCGTGGCCTGTTCCAGCCGGTAGCCGGCCGAAACCAGCAACCGGGCATCGCGGGCAAAACTGTTGGGGTCGCAAGCCGCCATCAGCACCAGGGGCGGCGCGGCCTTGGCGGCCACGGCATCGGCTATGGCGGCGGCCTGGATGCGGGCGCCAGCACGCGGCGGATCGAGCAGCACGGCATCGAGCTTCTTCAAATCGGCGCCCAGCAAAGGCCGGCGCTCAAGATCGCGGACCTCTGCTTTGACATGGCTGGCGAGTTGCTGCGCGTTGGCCGCCGCCGTGAGCGCGGCAATCGCCGGCTTGTCGGCATCATAGGCCTGCACATTGTGGCCGGCCGATGCCAGGCGCAAGGCGAAGGCGCCACAACCGGAAAAGAGATCGGCAAGCTTCAGCCCGGATGCGGCGGGCAATGCCGCCATCATGCGCTCGGCCATGGCCGCTTCCGCCTCCGCCGTGGCCTGCAAGAAGCCGCCTGGGGGCATGGCCACCATCACGTTGCCGAAGCGGATACGCGGCAAGGCAGTCTGCGCCAGGATCTCCGGCGTCTTATCCATGCCAGCACGCCAGCAGAGCCGGGCCATACCAAGTTCAGCGGCAAGTTCGGCCATATCCTGCCGCGCCGCGCCATCGAGATTCAGTGGCCCGGTGAACAATGCATCCAGCCCGGTTTCAGTTTCAGTAAGCTTGATATCCAGGCTGCGGCCTTCGCCGAGCCGCTTGACCAAGGCCTGGCGCAGGCGCGGCAGCGGTGCCGGCAGCGCGGGCCGCGACACCTCGCAGGCTTCTATATCCACCACGCGGCGGCTTTCCACTTCATGGAAGCCGAGCACCACGCGCTTGCCGGCGCGGCGCGCCACGAATTCAGCGCGCCGGCGGCTCTGCCGTGGCACACTGACCAGAGGCGCCACGATGGCTTCGGCTTCCTCAGCCGACCAATCGCGGCGCTGCAAGGCCGAGACCAGCTTGGCGCGTTTCCAGGCCTGATAGGGCTGCTGTTGCCAATGCTGCAGATTGCAGCCACCGCAGGCATGGAAATGCGTGCAAGGCGGCTCGATGCGCTCGGGCGAGGCCAGTTCAACCTCGATCAACTGCGCCGCGAAACCATCGCCACGCTCCGGCCCGAGCTTGGCTGCCACGCGCTCGCCCGGCAAGGCGAAGGGCACATAGGCGCGGGTGCCGTCATCAAGATCGAGCACACCATGGCCCTGACCACCGAGCCGCGCGACAATACCGCTCACATCACGCATGGCTGTGTTCCACTTCCTGGCTTAACTCGGCGGCAATGAGGAATTCCCGGTTGCCTTCCGGCCCCAGGATCGGGCTGGGTTCCAGCCCCAACAAGCGCCAGCCTGGCAAGGCGCTCCACCAAGCCTGGATGCGGGCGCAGACTTCATCATGCAAGGCCGGGTCACGCACCACGCCGCCCTTGCCCACGCGTTCACGCCCTACTTCAAATTGCGGCTTGATCAGCGCCACCGCGAAGGCGCCGGGCTGCGCCAGTTTCAGCGGTGCTGGCAACACAGTTTCAAGCCCGATGAAACTGGCGTCGCAAACCACGGCGCCAATGGAGTCATTGATCTGCTCAGGCGTGAGATGCCGCGCATTGGTTTTTTCCAGTACCACCACACGCGGATCATTGCGCAGGCGCCAATCCAGCTGGCCCTCGCCCACATCCACCGCATAGACCTTGGCCGCCCCATGCTGCAGCAGCACATCGGTGAAGCCGCCGGTAGAGGCTCCGACATCCAGGCAGACACGCCCAGCAGGATCGAGGCCAAAATGATCCAAAGCATGTTTCAGCTTCACACCGCCGCGACTGACCCAGGGATGCGGCTTGCCGCGCAGTTCCAACGGCTGATCGGCGGCAATGGCATGCCCTGGCTTGTCCAAGCGTTTGTCGCCGGAGAATACCAGCCCTGCCATGATCGCGGCCTGCGCTTTGGCCCGGCTTTCCGCCAGCCCGCGCTCCACCAGGGCCTGATCCAGGCGTATCTTGGCCGCCTTGCTCATCGCAGCAAACTAGCCGTCCGGCGCTGGAAGCGCCAGAGCAGTAGCAGGGCAACCGAGACCAGCGCGCAGCTCAAGCCGATCCAGACGCCCTCGCCGCGCAAGGCCGTGAAATGCCCCAGCCAGATCGCCACTGGCAGGCCAACCAGCCAATAACCGAAACAGGCGAGAACCATTGGCATGGCGGTATCCTTCAGGCCGCGCAGCGCACCATTGGCCACGGCCTGCGCGCCATCAGACAGCGAAAACAGGGCCGCCCAGGCGAGATAGGCCACGGCCAGCGGGTAGACCGTGCCGCCGCGTTCGGGCAGGAACAGGCCAATCAGCCAGGGCGCCGCATTCCAGTAGAGCAGCCCAGTGCAGGCCATGAAACCAACACCGATCACCACCGCCACCCAGCCGGCAAGCCGGGCGCCACGCGGATCGCCCGCGCCAATGGCCAGGCCGACCCGCACCGTGGCGGCCTGCGCAATCCCCATCGGCACCATTAAGGCGATGGCCGCCCATTGCAGCGCGATCTGATGTGCCGCCACCTCGGCCGCCCCCAATTGCCCCATCAGCAAAGCGGCAATCGAAAACAATCCGACTTCAGCACCCAGAGTGAGTGCAATCGGCAAAGCGATACGCAGATAGGCAATCAAGCGTGCCGGCGTGCTGCGCCACCAGCCCCGGCTCAGATGATAGCTGGCGAATTGCTTATCGCGCGCCAGCCACCAGCCGAGTGCCACCAGGCACAGGATATTCACGATGGTGGAACCAATCCCGGCGCACACGGCGCCCATCTCGGGGAAGCCAAAGGTGCCGAAAACCAGGACGTAATTCACCAGCGCATTCAGCACCACAGCGGCGAAAGTGAGCACCATGGCCGGGCGTGGCCGCTCCAGCGCCGCCGTGAAATGGCGCAGCACCATGAACCACAGCGAAGGAATAAATACACCGGCCAACGCACGCAGGAATGGCACGGCTTCTTCAATCAACTCAGGCTGCTGCCCGGCCAGACGCAGCAGCGGCCCCGAGAACCACATCAATGCCATGGCGAAAAGCGAATAGAGCCCGATGACGATCAAGCCGTCATGCACCGATTCCGTCACGCTGCGGCGATCATTGGCATCATGGCCCAAAGCCTGGGCCGCGATGGCCGGTGTTGCCATGGAAAGGCCCAGCCCCATCACCCAGAAAATATAGAACAGCGCCATGCCCACCGCGCTGGCAGCCAGGGCGATTTCCGAATAATGCGCCAGCAGCAGCACATCGGTAGTGTGGATCGCCATTTGCGCCAGCTGGGTGCCAACAATCGGCAGCGCCAGGGCGACGGTTGCCCGCGCTTCGGTCCTGATCATGAGATGACCTCAGGCGCGGACGGAGAGATCGGACGAGCGGCCAAGCGCGTTGAGGGCGGCAGCGGCGATCTGGGCGGCATTCAGCCCGGCCTCGTCATACTGCTTGGCCGGCGCTTCATGGTCGATGAAGCGATCCGGCAGCACCAGCGGCCGGATCTTCAGGCCATGATCCAGCAGGCCATCATGGGCCATAAAATGCAGCACATGGCTGCCAAAGCCGCCAATGCTGCCTTCTTCCACCGTCAGCACCACTTCATGATGCCGGGCAAGCTGGCGCACCAGATCAGTATCCAGCGGCTTGCAGAAGCGCGCATCGGCCACGGTTGTGGAAAGGCCCCGGGCGCCAAGCTCGTCTGCTGCCTTGAAGCATTCGCCAAGCCGGGTGCCGAAATTAAGTATAGCCACAGCCGAGCCTTCACGCAGGATGCGGCCCTTGCCTAGGGGCAGCACCTGGCCACGCGCCGGCAAGGCCACACCAGTGCCTTCGCCACGCGGATAGCGGAAGGCAGACGGGCGATCATCAAGCACGGCGGCCGTTGCCACCATATGCATCAGCTCGGCTTCGTCCGCCGCAGCCATGAGCACCATATCCGGCAGGCAAGCAAGATAGGCGATGTCGAAACTGCCGGCATGGGTAGCGCCATCAGCCCCCACCAGGCCAGCGCGGTCGATGGCGAAACGCACCGGCAGCTTCTGGATCGCCACATCATGCACCACTTGGTCATAGGCGCGCTGCAGGAAGGTGGAATAGATCGCGGCGAAGGGCTTCAGGCCTTCGCATGCCAGGCCGGCGGCAAAAGTAACCGCGTGCTGCTCAGCGATGCCGACATCGAAGCAGCGCTGGGGGAAGCGCTTGGCAAAGAGATCAAGGCCGGTGCCCGACGGCATCGCGGCCGTGACAGCAACAATGCGGCTGTCGCTTTCCGCCTCGCGGATCAAGGCTTCGGCAAACACCTTGGTATAGCTTGGCGGGCCAGCCTTGGGCTTGGCCTGGGCGCCGGTCACCACATCAAACTTGGCAACGCCGTGATATTTGTCTTCGGCAGCCTCGGCGGGCGCGTAGCCTTTGCCCTTCTGCGTCACCACATGCAGCAGGATCGGGCCCGGCTGCTGGTTGTCGCGGATATTCTTCAGCACCGGCACCAGATGCTCAAGGTTATGCCCATCCACCGGACCGACATAATAGAAGCCAAGTTCTTCAAACAGTGTGCCGCCGGTGACCATGCCACGGGCATATTCCTCTGCCTTCTCGGCTGCAACAGCGAGCCCTTTGGGTAGCACCTTGCGGCCCAACTGCTTGGCGAGCTGGCGCAACGACATGTATTGCCGCGAAGACAGCAACCGCGAGAGATAGGCGCTCATGGCGCCAACCGGCGGCGCGATCGACATATCATTATCGTTCAACACCACCAGCAAGCGGCTGTCCATCGAGCCGGCATTGTTCATCGCCTCATAGGCCATGCCGGCCGACATGGCGCCATCACCGATCACACAAACCGTCTGGCGCTGCTCGCCGCGCAGATCGGCCGCCACCGCCATGCCAAGACCGGCGGAAATCGAGGTGGAACTATGCGCTGCACCGAAGGGATCGTATTCGCTTTCCGAGCGGCGCGTGAAACCGGAAAGGCCACCGCCCTGGCGGAGCGTGCGGATACGATCCCGCCGGCCGGTCAGAATCTTATGCGGATAGGCCTGGTGGCCCACATCCCAGATCAGCTTGTCGTCGGGCGTGGCGAACACATGATGGATCGCCACCGTCAGCTCCACCACGCCAAGGCCGGCGCCGAGATGGCCGCCGGTCACCGATACGGCGTCGATGGTCTCACGGCGCAGTTCGTCAGCCAGCTGCTTGAGCTGGTTGAGATCGAACGCGCGCGTGTCCGCCGGGCTGCGCACGGTATCCAGCAAGGGCGTACGGTTACTGATCATAGTGGGGCCATTCTGTCACGAGCGGCGGGTTATAACAAACGCAGCCAGCCCATGCAAAACCCCTGTATCCCCTGGCAATGCCGCCAAATGGCCTTGTGCGGCAATGGTTAACGCCGCCGCCTTGGCCCGCGCCGCCTCCAGGCCCAGCAGGCCGACAAAGGTGGCCTTGCCGGCCTTGGCATCCTTGCCCACCCGTTTACCAAGGGTGGCGGCATCACCCTCCTGGTCCAGGATATCGTCAGCAATCTGGAAGGCGAGGCCAATGGCATCGGCATAAGCACGCAGGACCCGCCGCTGCTCTTTGCTCGCCGCGCCCAGAATGGCACCGGCCTCTGCCGCGAAGCCGATCAGCGCGCCGGTCTTCATGGCCTGCAACCGGGTGATCTCGGCCATATCCAGCAGCCTTCCGGCGGCGGCCAATTCCTCGGCCAGCAAATCTATGGCCTGGCCGCCCACCATGCCGCGCGGGCCTGAGGCCTCGGCTAGGCCGGCCACCAGCTCGATCCGGATTGCTGCATCCGGGTGTGTCGCTTCGTCAGCCAGCACCGCGAAAGCCTGGGCCTGCAGGCCATCGCCAGCCAGCACGGCACTGGCTTCATCGAAAGCCTTGTGCAGAGTTGGCCGGCCACGGCGCAGGTCGTCGTCATCCATGCAGGGCAGATCGTCATGCGCCAGGGAATAGCAATGCAGCATCTCGATGGCCGCTGCGGTGCGCAGGCTTTGGCGGCGCGGCACACCAAACAGATCGGCGCTGGCCACGGTCAGGAGCGGCCGCAGCCGCTTGCCACCGCCAAGGCAGGCATAGGCCATGGCGCGGTCCAGCTTCTCGGTATGGCCTTCAGGTTGCGGCAGCAGGCGCGGCAATGCGGCTTCCACTGCCGCCGCCACCTCTTGCATCGCAACCCGGAAGCGGTCCTCATCCATGGCTTAGGGCTTCATTCCGTGCGGAAGGGCTGTGTGGTCACCTGGCCATCGCCAGCCACCACGATTTTCTCGATCTTTTCCTCTGCAGCCCGCAGCTTGGCCTCGCAATGGCGCTTCAGCAGGGCACCACGGCCATACAGCGCGATGGACTCTTCCAGCTCAACCCGGCCGCTTTCCAGCTTGGCTACGATCTCATCCAGCGCCTTCAGGGCCGCCTCGAAACTCATCACCCGGATATCAGCTGGGATTTCCGCCATTTCTGGCGCGCTGGCTGCCTTGGTCATGCCGCCTCCTGATCGCATTTCAGTCACAGTCTACGGCTCATATGGGCGCCAGGACAACCCGCCGGCAAACCCTCGGCCTTTTGGACCATTCGCTGGCTGGGTCCATATATTGTATAATCTGCTTTGCCAACCCCCGAGATTTATTAACGTGAGGATGGAACCATGATCGCTCGTCGCTCCCTCTTGCAGAGTCTCGCCCTTGGCGGCCTTGCCCTCGCCCCGGCCGGCGCCCTGTTGCTGCGACCACAGCCTGCATTTGCTGCCAACGACCAGGAACTGGTGGACAAAGCCCGTGTCAGCGTTGGTCATTTCACAACTGACAGCAATTATACCGATATGCGCCGCCAGCTCAGCCGCGCCAAGGGCGTTTTCGTGCTGCCGCAATTGATCAAGGGCAGCTTCATCATAGGCGGTGAGGGCGGCAGCGGTTTGTTGCTCGCGCGCCATGGCACTGGCTGGAGCCAGCCATCGATCTACACCTTGGCGGCCGGCTCGATCGGCCTGCAGATCGGCTGCGAGGTTTCTGAAGTGATGCTGTTGCTGATGTCGGACCGCGCCGTGGAAGCCATCCTGCGCAACGAGTTCAAGCTTGGCGCCGATGCCTCCGTTGCCGCCGGCCCGGTCGGCATCGGCATCGAAGCCTCCACCACCAGTAATCTTGGCGCCGATATCCTATCTTATTCACGCACCAAGGGATTGGCTGTGGGTGTGTCGCTGGAAGGCGCCGTAATCACCGCGCGCCATAGCCGCAACGAGGCTTATTATGGCCGTTCGGCACATCCGCGCGACATTCTCTACAACAATGCGGTCTCTAATGGCGGCACCGATGGATTGCGCAACGCCCTGAGTAGCGCCGAATTGCGCTGATGCGATCCAGTTTGCGCCGGGCCTATCGCGCCACCAATTATGTGGTGAGCGTGGCAGGCTTGGCGCGTTTTACCTTGCGTGCAGGCCAGCACCATCCACATTTCGATGCATGGCTGCGCAACCAGCAAGCCACCAGCGCCATCCTGATCACTGCCTGGAATCCAGGCAGTAGGCGACAAAGCGCGGCGCGCAACATTGCGGCCAATAAGACGCTAGCCGAATGGCTAGAACAGCATGCATACCAATACATGCCAACCGAGCATCGCGCGGCGCAGCCGGAATGGAATGAGCGCGGCTTTGCCGTGCTGAATATGCAGTGGCAACAAGGTATTACCCTAGCCAAACGCTGGGGTCAGAATGCCATTTTATTTACCCGCTGTGGTCGTCGCGCTACCTTGCTCCGCACACGTCGGAATCTCGTTGACGAATCATCCAGGATTTTCTAATAACCGAGCGGTTACCAAGGCTCGGGTCTCCCGGCCGAGGGCGGGTCCTCCCTGATATGGCGATGCACCCGCCCTGCATTCTAATTTTCGCGACGAACCAGCAAAGCGCGTCGCCGACCAACGCAGCTCAGGCGGAGGATCGGTGAGGGCTGAACGGGAATGCCATGCCGATTGCACCGATCCGCCAGGATAACCGCCTTTACTTTCCCAAGGATTCCCACGAGCAGGTGATCGTCTGGTGCCGCGCCCGTGGCATGTCGCTGGATGATTTCGCCAGCCAGGTAGGCGTGCCGCGAGCCAGCCTGGTGAATATTCTGAAGGGGATTGATGCCGCGCCCACCCGCATCGCCCAGGCGATCAACGACGCGCTGCGCGGAATCTGAGCCGAGCACATGAAAAAAGGGCCGGTTTACACCGGCCCTTTTCGCTTCCAGGCTTCTGGCGTTAGGCCACTTCAAACAGGCCGGCCGCACCCATGCCGCCGCCAATGCACATGGTCACCACCACATATTTGGCGCCACGGCGCTTGCCCTCGATCAGGGCATGGCCGGTGAGGCGCGCGCCCGAAGTGCCATAGGGGTGGCCAACAGCGATGGCACCGCCATTCACGTTCAGCAGCTCATCAGGGATACCGAGCTTGTCGCGGCTATAGATCACCTGACAGGCAAAAGCCTCGTTCAGTTCCCAGAGGCCGATATCCTTCACCTTGAGGCCGGCGCGCTCCAGCAGACGCGGCACAGCGAAGACCGGGCCGATACCCATCTCGTCTGGCTCGCAACCGGCCACGGCAAAGCCACGGAAAATGCCGAGCGGCTGCAGGCCACGCTTTTCCGCCAGCTTGGCATTCATCACGATGCAGGCCGAAGCACCGTCTGAGAACTGGCTGGCATTGCCGGCCGCGATCACGCCGCCGGGAAGCGCCGGCTTGATCTGGGAGACACCTTCAAACGTGGTGTCGGCGCGGATGCCCTCGTCGCTATTCACGGTCACTTCACGATGGGCAACCTGGCCGGTTTCCTTGTCAGCCACCGCCATCATGGTCTTCACTGGGATGATTTCGGCATCGAACTTGCCGGCGGCGCGGGCGGCAGCGGCACGCTGCTGGCTGCGTGCGCCATAACGGTCCTGATCCTCGCGGCTGATATTGTAGCGCTTGGCCACAGTCTCGGCGGTCTGCAGCATCGGCCAATAGATTTCCGGCTTATGCTCCTTAATCCAGGGATCGATCAAGTTGCTCTTATTGGCTTCGTTCTGCACCAGCGAGATCGATTCAACGCCGCCAGCGGCCATCACCGGCACGCCATCCACGATGACGCGCTGCGCGGCCTGCGCGATAGTCTGCAGGCCCGAGGAGCAGAAGCGGTTGACTGTGACGCCTGAGGTGGTGACCGGCAGGCCGGCGCGGATGGCGATCTGGCGAGCAATATTGCTGCCGGTGGCGCCTTCCGGATTGGCGCAGCCCATGATCACGTCCTCAACCTCGGCCGGATCGATCTTGGCGCGCTCCACGGCGGCGGCCAAGGCCGCACCACCCAATGTGGCGCCATGGGTCATGTTGAACCCGCCCTTCCAGGATTTGGCAAGCCCGGTGCGGGCGGTCGAAACGATGACGGCTTCGGTCATGATTGGGTTCCCTCCAAAGTTTGTCCGACAAAGTTAGCGCCAAAGGCCCGGCTAGGCAATTGTCCGCTAGCATTACAATGTCGTTATTGGGTTGCCGTTGCGGCAACTCAGCAGCGCCTGAAGCGACTGAACTGAAATTTCTGCAGCCGCTCACCCGGTGTCAGATGCTCCTCAAGCCGGACCGCCTCCAGGATAAAAGCCGGCCCCAATTCCTGTTCCAGGCTCTGGAGGAATACCGCATGACCGGCAGGCCACTGCAGCGTTCGGGGCCACCAAGGGCGAAACTGGCAAGAACTACCGTGGCCCCCATGGGCAGGGCATCACTCAAAGCCTTCTTATAGGCGGCGCGATCCTCAGCGGTGGTAAGGAAATGAAACACCGCACGGTCATGCCATAGGGCATAACGACGGTCTGGCTGCCATGTCGTTATGTCGGCCACAATCCAATGCACCGCCGCAGCCCGTTCCTTAAGCCGCAACTTGGCTTTCTGCAAAGCGGGCGCAGCGATATCCAATACGGAGAGATCCTTGTAACCCTCATCGAGCAGGGCATCGACCAACCGAGATGCGCCGCCGCCGATATCGATAACCGCTGCATCGCGCGCCACGCCACTCTCGGTAATCAGATCGAGCGAGGTTTCCGGCCGATCCTGAAACCAGCTCACTTCCCTATCCGACTTGGTCTTATAGACCTCTTCCCAATGATGCTGTCGCTCTGGCATGCCCTCGACTGCTGTCATGGTGCCTCCCTTTTTCAATCTTCAGATAGGGCCGCAGCACCAGCTATCAAGCGTCATACCGGCTCGCCGCGTCAAACCGCCCAGCGCTTGGCGATCTCTTCCAGCATTACTTCAGTGGCGCCGCCGCCGATGGGGTGGATGCGGGCGTCGCGGGCCATGCGCTCAATGGCGGAATCCCGCAGATAGCCGGCGCCACCATGGAATTGCAGGCAATCATAGGTGACATGGTTCACCAGTTCGCCGCACAGCGCCTTGACCATGGACACTTCCTTCACGGCATCGATACCCTGCTCCATCAGCCAGGCGGCGTGATAGACCAGTTGTTGCGCGGCAGCGGTCTCGGCTTCCCGCATTGCCAGGCGCTGGCGGATCGCCTGCTTGTCCATCAGCGTGGCGCCAAAGGCCTTGCGCTCGACTACATAGCGTTTGGTGATTTCCAGCGCGCGGCGGCATTCGCCCACCGCCATGGCACCCAGCACCAGGCGCTCATTCTGGAAATTCTTCATAATGGCATAAAAGCCCTTATTCTCCTCACCCAGCATATCAACGGCCGGGATACGGCAATCATCGAACGACAATTCGGCTGTATCAGAGCAAAGCCAACCATGCTTGCGCAGCCGGCGGCTGACACTGAAGCCCTTCATGCCGGGCCGCAGGATGAATATCGAGATGCCGAGTGAGCCCTTGGCGTCCGGGTCGGTGCGGGCGGCAACGAAATAGAGGTCTGCCAGGGCGCCATTAGTGATGAACATCTTGGAACCGTTCAGCACCCAGTCGCCGCCATCTTTGCGTGCCCGGCTTTTCATCCCTGCCACGTCGGAACCGGCATCAGGTTCAGTGACGGCAATGGCGGTTATGCGCTCGCCACGCACAATGGCCGGCATATGCTCGGCCCATTGCGCTTCCGAACCGGCATGGCGCAGATGCGGCGAGGCCATATCGGTATGCACCAGAACCGTGGCCGAGAAGCCGCCAAAACCGGACAGGCCACATTCCTCGGCCAGCACCACGGAGCCGAGCGGCCCCAGCCCTAAGCCACCAAACCGCTCCTCATGGCGGATGCCGAGGAAACCCAAGGCTCCCATCTGGCGCAGAATCTCGCGCGGCACCTCGCCACTTTCTTCCCAGGCTTCGCCTCGAGGCATCACTTCCTGTTCGATGAAGCGCGCGATCTGGGCACGCATCTGTTCCAGCTCATCGTTGAAATACAGCTGCATCATCCCGGCTTTCCTCTTTTTTTGTCTTTTTGCGCTCCGGCAGAACTAGCGCAATTGCGGCTCCAGGCGATCCAGCGCTTCGCTCAATTTCGGCAAGGATGCCGCGAAACATAGCCTGATGCGGCCTTCGCCGGTATCGCCAAAAGCGATGCCGGGTGCCAGGCCAACCCTGGCCGAGGTGAGCAAATCAAGGCAGGTCTGCAGGCTGTCAGTCATGCCATCCAACGCGAAGAAGGCGTAGAAGGCTCCCTCGGGGCGGGCCAGCTTCACACGCGGCATGGCGGCCAGACGTTGGAACACCATGTCACGCGCCTGACCATAGCGGGCCACCAGACTGGCAATATAATCGTCGCCCTGATCCAGTGCCGCGATGCCGCCATGCTGCACGAAGGTGGTGGGGTGCGAGATGTTGAACTCGGTCATCTTCTCGATCTGATCCTGCAGGCGCGGCGGCGCCACGATCCAGCCCAGGCGCCAGCCAGTCATCGACCAACTCTTGGAGAAGGAATTCACGATCACCACCGGATCATCCGGTTCGGCGATGGTGAGGAAGGTCGGCGCGAAAGGGCGGTCATAGACGATGCGGGAATAGACTTCGTCCGACAGCACCCAGATACCACGCGCGCGGCAGAAATCCAGGATCGCCTTCAGTTCCTCTTCGGACGCCATCCAGCCGGTGGGGTTGCCGGGCGAATTGATCGAGATGACCCGGGTATTCTCGTCACAGGCGGCAAAGAGACGTTCCAGATCCAGGCGCCAGCCGCCATCTTCCGTGGGTTCCAGATCCACGCGGCGGGGTTCCGCGCCCATCACCCGCATGGCCTGCATGCCATTGGGCCAGACCGGGCCGATCACCACGCCGTTATCGCCAGGCCCAAGCAGGCATTGCGTGATCAGCATCAGCGCGTTCATGCCCGAAGCCGTGACCGTGATGCGATCGATCACCACATCGCGATCATAGGTGCGCAGCATGTAGCGGCGGATCGCCTCACGCAAGTCCGGGATGCCGCGATTGGGCGCGTAGAAAGTCTTGCCGCTCTTGGCCGCATCAGCTGCGGCATCGGCGATAAAAGCCGGCGTCGGGTCATCGCCCTCACCAAACCAGAGCGGCAACACATCGGACATGCCAGCGGCGGCGCGGTTCACGATGCGGATGCGGGAGCCATTGATGGCCTGGATATGCGAACGGATTGGAGCGGTAACAGACATGATCTAGCGGGACTCCCGTGACAATAGTGCGATGAGAGATTGCAGAACGGTATCGGTATCAGCGTTGCCCTCGAGCAGATCAAGGGCCAGGGCATCAAGATCGGCAGGCGACAAGGCCTCCAGGCGGCGGCGGAACCAATCCTGTGCCAAGCCGGTGAGCATGCGGCGCAGCCGTGCCTTGGGATCGGATCGCTTGCGGCGCCCCAGGGCTGCGATGGCATCGGTGAGTTCCGGCACGCCCTCGCCGCGCGTGGCCGAGGTGCGCAAAACCGGCACCGGGCGGCCATCACGCTGCGCTGCCATGGCGGCCAGTTGCCGCGCCGAGCGTTCGGCGAAAGGCAGGTCCGATTTGTTCACCACCAGCACATCGGCGATTTCCAGGATACCGGCCTTGATTGCCTGGATGTCGTCGCCCAGACCGGGTGCATTCACCACCACGCGCACATCGGCGATCTCGGCGATCTCCACTTCCGACTGTCCGGTGCCCACGGTTTCCACCACCACCACATCGCGGCCAGAGGCATCGAACACATCGATCACCCGTGCCGCCGTGCGCGATAGGCCACCGAGATGGCCTCGACTGGCGAGAGAGCGGATGAATACCCCCGGATCGGCGGCATGCTGGCTCATGCGGATGCGGTCGCCCAGGATGGCGCCGCCAGTGAGCGGGCTGGAGGGATCCACCGCCACCACACCGACGGTCAGGCTCCGCTGGCGCAATTCGCTGACATAGGCCGAGACCAGGGTGCTTTTGCCTGCTCCGGGCGCGCCGGTGAAGCCCACCACCAGGGCGCGGCCCAGGCGGTCGCGGATGGCGCGCAGCACCGCGCGGGCCTCCGCCGTCTCATTCTCCACCGCCGTGATTGCACGGGCCAGGGCTGCCCGCTCGCCGGCCAAAAGACCAGGGAGCCAAGCCGGGGCGACAGGGTTTGATCCCTCGGTCGAGCCCGATGGGGGGGCGGCGTTTTGCATCGGCGCAAAATACGCGCTATGAGAGGCGCCCGACAAGCGTTCCGCCCTCGGCCAATCGGTTCCCCATGCCCCCAATCACCCAGCCTGCCGACCTGCCCGCCGCCGCACCCACCCGGGAACCTCGCCAATATGGTGCGGTGAACTGGATCGGCCTGTGGACGCTGTATCTGAAAGAGGTTCAGCGCTTCATCAAAGTGATCACCCAGACCGTGCTGGCACCGGTGGTGACCACCCTGCTGTTCTTTGCCGTGTTCGCTCTGGCGCTGGGCGGCGCCGTGCGCGTGGTGGGCGGCCTGCCCTTCATTGATTTCCTGGCCCCAGGCTTGATCATGATGGCCACGACGCAGAATGCCTTCGCCAACACGTCGTCCTCGCTGATGATCTCAAAGATCCAGGGCAACATCGTGGATGTGCTGATGCCACCGATCACGCCGGGTGAATTGCTGCTGGCCTATGCCCTGGCCGGCGTAACGCGCGGCGTGGTGGTGGCGGCGGCTGTGGGCTGCAGCATGCTGCCGTTTATCAGCACGCCGATCCATGCCTGGTGGGCTGTGGCTTATTACGCCGTGCTTGGTTCGCTGATCCTTGGCCTAATCGGCATCCTGGCCGGATTGTGGAGCCAGAAATTCGACCATCTGGCCTCCGTTACCAACTTCGTGGTGACGCCGCTGGCCTTCCTGTCCGGCACCTTCTATTCGGTGCAGCAATTGCCGCCCTTCTGGTATGCGGCAGCCCATGCCAACCCGTTCTTTTTCATGATCGACGGCTTCCGCTATGGCATGACCGGGCATACCGATGGCGATGTGGCTGTGGGCGCCATCGCGCTGGCTGTCACCGCCCTTGGCCTCTGGTTGTTCTGCTACACCCTTCTGCGCCGTGGCTACCGTCTGCAGCCCTAGAGGTTGAAGGCCCGGGAAACCGCCATTGTCCGGGTGCAATTCGCCGAATTGACACATACCTGCCGCACGCCTAAAAAGAGAGGTATCGCCAGCCCGGCAGCGCCAAAGCCGGGGCTGGCGTCATCGTTTTGGGCAACCATTCCATTCAAGGCCAACCATTCCAATCCAAGGAGCGTGTCGTGAGCGAAGCATTGATGTCGACTTACGCGAGGCAAGACCTCGCGTTCGAGCGGGGCGAGGGTTCTTACCTCTACACCGCCGATGGTCGACGTTATCTGGACTTCGCCTCCGGCATTGCCGTGACCGCGCTGGGCCATAGCCACCCGCATCTGGTGGCCAAGCTACAAGAGCAGGTAGGCAAGCTGTGGCACACCTCCAACCTGTTCAAGATTCCGCAACAGGAAGAGCTGGGCGCCCGGCTGGTGGCGGCATCCTTCGCCGACCAAGCTTTCTTTTGCAATTCCGGCGCCGAGGCCTGCGAAGGCTCGGTGAAGATCGCGCGCAAATATTTCGCCGCCAAGGGCCAGCCCGAGCGGTGGCGCGTCATCACCTTCGAAGGCGCCTTCCATGGCCGCACCATTGCCATGATCGCGGCCGGCAACAACAAGAAGTACCTGGAGGGCTTCGGCCACAAGGCCGACGGCTTCGATCAGGTGCCACTGAACGATCTGGCCGCGACCAAGGCCGCCATCGGGCCGGAAACCGCCGCTATCATGGTGGAGCCAATCCAGGGCGAAGGCGGCATCCGTGAAGTGCCGAGCGAAACCCTGCGCGCCCTGCGCCAGCTTTGCGACGAGCATGGCCTGTTGCTGATCTTCGACGAAGTGCAGACCGGCATGGGTCGCACCGGCAAGCTGTTCGCCCATGAATGGAGCAGCGTGACGCCCGATATCATGGCGCTGGCCAAGGGCCTGGGTGGCGGCTTCCCCGTGGCCGCCATTCTGGTGAGCAAGCGCGCCGGTTCCGGCATCTCGCCCGGCACCCATGGCACCACCTTCGGCGGCAACCTGCTGGCGATGACCGCCGGCAATGCCGTGCTGGATGTGATGCTGGCGCCGGGCTTCCTGGATCAGGTGCAGCAGCGCGCGTTGCGGCTGCGCCAGCAACTGGCGATGATCGCCGACCGGCATCCCAGCATCATTGAGGAAGTGCGCGGCCAGGGCCTGCTGCTGGCCGTGAAAACCCGCGTGCCGAACAGCGATCTGCTGAACGAGCTGGTGGGCCAGAACATGGTCACCGTCTCCGCGTCTGAGAATACCGTACGCTTGCTACCACCGCTAACCGTGAGCGATGCCGAGATTGGCGAAGCGGTACGCAAGCTGGAAGCCGCCTGCACCAATCTGGAGGCCAAGCTGGCGACCAAGGGCGCGGCATGAGCAATCCGCGGCATTTTCTGGACCTCAAGGATATTCCGGCGGCAACGCTGCGACGAATCCTGGATCATGCCGCGCGCATGAAGGTCGGCCGTGCCGGCTGGCCCAAGGGCCGCGTGGAGGCTGATGCGCCTGGCCAGGATCGCGTGCTGGCGATGATCTTTGAGAAGCCCTCGACGCGGACCCGGCTATCCTTCGATACCGCCATGCGCCAGCTCGGCGGCAGCACTATGGCCTTGCGCGCCGATGATCTGCAACTGGGCCGTGGCGAAACCATTGCCGATACCGCCCAGGTGCTGTCGCGCATGGTGGATGCCGTGATGCTGCGCACCAGCCGCCATGGCAACATGCTGGAACTGGCCGCCAATGCTAGCATCCCGGTGATCAACGGCCTGACCGATGACAGCCATCCCTGCCAGATCATGGCCGACCTGCTGACCTTCGAGGAAAAACTCGGCCCCATCAAAGGCCAGAAGATTGCCTGGGTTGGCGATGGCAACAATGTTGCCGCCTCCTGGATCCATGCCGCAGTGAAATTCGGCTTCCGTATCGATCTCGCCTGCCCTGCCGGCCTGCGCCCGAATGACGGCGTGCTGGCCTGGGCCCTGGCTGAAGGCGGCGCCGTGCATATCAGCAACGATCCAGCCGCCGCTGTAGCCGAAGCTGCCTGCGTGGTTGCCGATACTTGGGTCTCGATGGGCCAGGATGATGAAACGGCCCGCCGCCATGCCGCGCTCGAACCCTATCGCGTGAACGAGGCCTTGATGGCTAGGGCGGCCAGCAATGCCATCTTCATGCATTGCCTGCCGGCGCATCGCGGCGAGGAAGTGACCGCCGACGTAATCGACGGGCCGCAATCGGTGGTGTTCGACGAAGCCGAGAACCGCCTGCATGCCCAGAAGGCCATCCTGGCCTGGTGTTTCAACGGCTGAACCAGTGTCTGTGTTAAACGACGATCTCTCGCAACCCTTCCAGGTCGAGGCCTGTGATGTGCGCGGCCGCCTGGTGCGGCTAGGTCCGGCGCTGGACAATGTGTTGACCCGCCATGCCTATCCCGATCCGGTGGCGCAATTGGTGGCCGAGGCGGTTACCCTGGCCGCCACCATGGCAACAGCCCTGAAATTCGAGGGCATCTTCACTCTGCAGGCCAAGGGCGACGGCCCGGTTTCGCTGCTTGTGGCGGATTACCGCACCGGCGTGGACGGACAGCCCAGCGGGCTGCGCGGCTATGCCAGCTTTGATGCCGAACGCCTGGCGGCACTGGAACTCGGGCCAGGTGCCGGAACGGTACCCTTGCTGCTCGGCAAGGGCTATCTCGCCTTCACCATCGATCCGGTGGGCGAGGATATGGAGCGCTATCAAGGCATCGTGGACCTGGCCGGCGGCAACCTCGCCGAAGCCGCCCATGCCTATTTCGCGCAATCCGAACAGCTGGCTGCCCGCCTGGTGCTGGGCGCGGCCCGCATGATCGGCCGAGACGGCAAGCGCCACTGGCGCGCCGGCGGCCTGATGGTGCAGCAATTGCCCGAGAAGGCTGGCGGCCTCGGGCCTGAAGACCGCACCGAGGCCTGGGATCGGGTGAAGGCCCTGACCATTACCACCAAGCTGCAGGAACTCTGCGACCCGCAGCTTTCAGCCCATGAGCTGCTCTACCGGCTTTATCACGAAGACGGGGTGCGGGTTTACGAGCCGGCCCAGCTGGAAGCCCGCTGCACCTGCAGCGCTGACCGCATACTGGGCATTCTCCGGTCCTTCACGGCCGAGGAAATTGCCTCCATCATTGAGGATAATCGGGTATCCGCCACTTGCCAGTTCTGTAGCGAAACTTACGGTTTTCCGGCAGAAATTGTGCAAAATCCGCCCTAATATGGCCGTATTTAGGGGCTTCAACTGGGCTGACAGAACAACATCAGGAGATCGACCATGCGCTTCCCCAACCGCGCCACCCTCCCCGCCCTGGCTCTGGTGGTTGCCGCCGCCCTGGCGGCCTGCACCACGCCGCCACCGCCGCGCCTCAATCTGCCTGAGATCGGCTTTGCCCAATCTGGCCCACTGGTCTTCGCCGCCGGCTCGGTAGAGACGGTGAATGAATACAGCTCCAGCCTGGTTCAGCCCTATATCGAGCACACCCTGGCGCAGCCGCCGGCCCGGGTTGCCGAACGCTGGCCGCGCGACCGCATCCGGCTCGATAATTCGCAAAACAACTCAGTGCGCGTGGTGATTAAGGATGCCAGCGTGATTGAACAGGATATCGCCAAGACCCCCGGCCTGCGTGGCCAGTTCACCACCGACCAGGTCGCGCGCTTCGAGGTGAGCATCGCGCTGGCCCTGGAGGTGCGTGACGCACGCGGCTTCAAGCTGGGCGAGGCCTCGGCCGCCGCCAAGCGCTCGGGCACCCTGAACGAGAAGGCGACGCTGAATGACCGCGACATGCTGATCTATAACCTGATCAAGGAAACCAGCACCGATGTGGATCGCGAGCTGGAGCGCAATATCCGGCAATACCTGCCGCTCTATGTCCGCTGATGAATCTGTAGGCAGACGAACGGCTTTTAGCCCCACAACGGCCCCTGCCCTCACGGAACCTTGCGGCCAGGCTGAATCCTAGGAAAATCGCCCCGTCCGAGGGTTTGTCTCGGTCGGGGCGATCTGCTAATCAAGGCCCGATAGGTCTTCTACTTTCGCACCGGGAACGCCCTTATGCCCACGCCCAAAAAGCGCCCTCTGGTGGTAGTCACCCGGAAGCTGCCGGACCAGATCGAAACCCGCATGATGGAGCTGTTCGAGACCCGCTTGAATGTCTCGGACAAGCCGCTGAGCCAGGCCGAGCTGATCGAGGCGGTGAAGACCGCCGATGTGCTGGTGCCGACGCTGACCGACCGCATCGACGGCGCGATCCTCGCCCATGCCGGCCCGAATTTCCGCCTGGTGGCCAATTTCGGCACCGGCGTGGACCATATCGACCTGGCCGCCGCCCGCCAGCGCGGCGTGACCGTGACCAACACGCCTGGCGTGCTGACCGAAGATACCGCCGATATGACGATGGCCCTGATCCTGGCCGGCCCGCGCCGCCTGATCGAGGGCGCCAACGTGCTACGCAACGGCGACTGGCAGGGCTGGGCGCCCACCTGGATGCTGGGCCAGCGTATTTGGGGCAAGCGGCTGGGTATCATCGGCATGGGCCGCATCGGCCAGGCGCTGGCGCGCCGCGCCAAGGCTTTCGGCCTCTCGATCCACTACCATAACCGCAAGCGCGTGCATGAGAGCGTGGAGCAGGAGTTGGAGGCGACCTACTGGGAAAGCCTCGACCAGATGCTGGCCCGCATGGACATCATCTCGGTGAACTGCCCGCATACGCCCGCCACTTTCCATTTGCTCTCGGCCCGCCGCCTCGACCTGCTGCAGCCGCAGGCCTATGTGGTGAATACCGCGCGCGGCGAGGTGATTGACGAGAACGCCCTTATCCGCAAGCTGCGCAAGGGCGACATCGCCGGCGCCGGCCTGGATGTGTTCGAGCATGAGCCGGCCGTGAACCCGAAGCTGCTAGAGCTGAAGAATGTGGTGCTGCTGCCGCATATGGGCTCGGCCACGCTGGAGGGCCGCATCGATATGGGCGAGAAGGTGATCATCAACATCAAGACCTTCGCCGATGGCCATGCCCCACCGGATCGCGTGATCGCCGGCCTGCTGTAAGGCTGAAGCCAAAAAAAGAGCGGCCCATGAGCCGCTCTTTTTGTATCAGCGACAGGCCGAGCCGGTCAGATATTGATCGGGCGGCCTTCCACGGCAAGCGCCGCTTCCTTCACTGCTTCGGTCAAGGCTGGATGGGCATGCACGGTGCGGAAGATATCTTCCGCCGAAGCGCCAAACTCGATCGCCATCACCACTTCCTGGATGATATGGCCGGCATCGGCGCCGATGATGTGGCACCCTACCACCTTCTGTGTCTTGGTGTCTTCCAGGATCTTCACGAAGCCATCGGTCATCGTCATGGCGCGCGCGCGCGCATTGGCGGTGAAGGGGAATTTGCCGGTCTTGTAAGCAATGCCGGCGGCCTTCAACTCCTCTTCCGTCTTGCCCACCGAGGCCACTTCCGGCCATGTATAGACCACGCCCGGAATGGCGTCGTAATTGATATGCGGCTTCTGGCCGGCAAGCATTTCGGAGAGCACCACGCCCTCTTCTTCCGCTTTATGCGCCAGCATCGGTCCGGCGATGCAGTCGCCGATAGCATAAACGCCCGACGCCGTGGTGGCGAAATGATGATCGGTCTTGATGCGGCCGCGCTCATCCAGCTCCACGCCGGCTTTGCCCAGGCCCAAACCCTTCGTGTAGGGCCGCCGGCCGATGCTGACCAAAACGGTATCAACCGCCATCGTCTCGGCGTCACCGCCGGCCGCCGGCGCCAGCGTGAGCGTCACGCCCTTCTTATCGGCCTTGGCCGCAGTCACCTTGGTGCCGAGCTTGAATTTCAGACCCTGCTTGGTCATGACGCGCTGCATCTGCTTCGACACCTCGCCGTCATTGGTCGGCAGGATGCGGTCAAGGAATTCCACCACGGTCACTTCCGAGCCAAGCCGGCTCCAGACCGAGCCGAGTTCCAGGCCGATCACGCCGCCGCCCACCACCACCATGGTCTTGGGGATACTGGGCAGCTTCAGCGCACCAGCGGAGGAAACCACCTTGTCTTCATCGATATCGATACCCGGCAGCGGCGTCACTTCCGAGCCTGGCGCCAGGATGATGTGCTTGGCCGAGGCCAGCATGACCGCGCCATCGGCACCTGTCACCTGCACCTTGCCGCCGCCCTGCAGCGTGCCCTCGCCCTTGAGCCAGGTCACCTTGTTCTTCTTGAACAAGAACTCGATGCCCTTGTTGGATGAGGTCACCACGCTCTGCTTCTGCGCCATCATGGCTGGCAGATCGATCTCGATCTTGCCCACCTTGATGCCATGGGAGGCGAAGCCATGCGTCGCCTCATGATAGAGCTCGGAGGAATGCAGCAAAGCCTTGGACGGGATGCAGCCCACATTGGTGCAGGTGCCGCCCAGGCCCGGATCCTTCTCGACGCAGGCGACCGTGAAGCCCAGTTGCGCGCAGCGGATGGCAGCCGTGTAGCCGCCAGGGCCAGCACCGATGACGATGACGTCGAACGCTTGCTCAGCCATGGCCTTACACCTCGAACAGCAGGCGCTGCGGATCTTCGATGCTTTCCTTCACGCGCACCAGGAAGCTCACCGCCTCGCGGCCATCGACGATGCGGTGATCGTAGGACAGCGCCAGATACATCATCGGCCGGATCACCACCTGGCCATTGATGGCCATCGGGCGGTCCTGAATCTTGTGCATGCCGAGGATCGCCGATTGCGGCGGGTTAAGGATCGGCGTGCTCATCAGCGAACCGAACACACCGCCATTGGAGATCGAGAAGGTGCCGCCCTGCAGCTCATCCAGGCCAAGCTTGCCATCGCGGGCACGCTTGCCGAAATCGGCGATGGTCTTTTCCACGCCGGCAAATGACATATGGTCGGCATCGCGCAGCACCGGCACCACCAGGCCCGTGGGCGTGGAAACGGCGCAGCCGATATTGAAGTAGTTCTTGAAGATGACGTCGGTGCCTTCGATCTCGGCATTCACTGCCGGGAATTCCTTCAGCGCCTGCACGCAGGCCTTCACGAAGAAAGACATGAAGCCCAGGCGCACGCCGTGCTTCTTCTCAAAGCCATCAACATAGGTCTTGCGCGCGGCCATCAGCGCCGTCATGTCCACCTCGTTGAAGGTGGTGAGCATGGCGGCAGTGTTCTGCGCTTCCTTGAGGCGGCGCGCGATCACCTGGCGCAGCTTCGACATCGGCTTGCGCTCTTCTCGCTCGGCATTGCCGCGCGGACCAGCCGGCGTAGCCGGAGCCGCCGGCTTGGCGACAGCGCCGCTGCTGAGCAGCGCCGCCACATCACCCTTGGTGACGCGGCCATCCTTGCCCGAACCGGCAACGCCGGAAACATCCAGATTGGCTTCAGCGGCGGCCTTGGCGGCAGCCGGCAGGGCCTGGCCAACAGCCTTGGCAACAGCAGGAGCCGGTGCGGGCGCCGGAGCCGGGGCAGGCGCCGGAGCGGGGGCAGCGGCCTTGGCGGGCGCCGCCTTGGCAGCGACAGCGCCGGCAGCGATGGTGGCCAGCAGATCGCCCACCTTCACCGTGGCACCCTCGGCGGCGAGGATTTCGCTTACAGTGCCCGCTTCGGTGGCGTTCACTTCGACGGTGACCTTGTCGGTCTCCAGCTCGACCAGCAGCTGGTCGCGCGCGATGGCATCGCCGGCCTTCACCGACCACTTGCCAACGGTGGCTTCAGAGATCGATTCCGCCAATTGCGGCACACGGATTTCAACGGCCATGGGTAATTCCTCTATTCCATAACGATGGCGGGCGTGCGGACGGTCAGGCCGTCAGCGCGTCGTCCACCAGTTTCGCCTGCTGCTGGTTATGCTTACTCATCAGGCCGGTGGCCGGCGACGCCGCTTCCACACGACCCGTATAGACCGGACGCTTCGCCTTCAGTCCGAGCTCGAGCTGAACCTGCTCAAGATACGGTTCAACAAAGCCCCAAGCGCCCATATTCTTCGGCTCTTCCTGGCACCACACCACGATCTTGGCGTTCTTGTAGCGGCCAAGCTCAGCCACCAGCGCCTTGTGCGGGAAGGGATAGAGCTGCTCGATGCGCAGGATCACGGTGTCCTTGATGCCGCGCTTCTCGCGCTCCTCGAACAGATCATAATAGACTTTGCCGGTGCAGAGGATTACGCGCTTGATCTTCTCATCCGCTGCCGGCTGCTTGTCATCCCACAGCACGCGGTGGAATGACGAACCCGGACCCATTTCGGTGAGCTTCGACACGGCCAGCTTGTGGCGTAGCAACGACTTCGGCGTCATCAGCACCAGCGGCTTGCGGAACTTGCGGTGCAGCTGCCGGCGCAGGATATGGAAGTAGTTGGCCGGCGTGGTGCAGTTCGCCACCTGCATGTTGTCTTCAGCACAAAGCTGCAGATAGCGCTCAAGCCGCGCCGAGCTATGCTCCGGACCCTGGCCTTCATAGCCATGGGGCAGCAGCATCACCAGACCGGACATGCGCATCCACTTGGCTTCACCAGACGAGATGAACTGATCCACCACTACCTGGGCACCATTGGCGAAATCGCCGAACTGGCCTTCCCAGATCGTCAGCGTATTCGGCTCGGCCAGGCTATAGCCGTATTCATAGCCCAGCACCGCCACTTCAGAGAGCAAGCTGTCGATCACCTCGTAATGCGCAGTGCCCTCGCCAAGATTGTTCAGCGGAACATAGCGCTCCTCAGTCTGCTGATCGTGCCACACCGAATGGCGCTGGCTGAACGTGCCACGGCCACAATCCTGGCCAGAAAGCCGCACGCCATGGCCCTCGATCTGCAACGAACCGAAAGCCAGTGCTTCCGCCGTGGCCCAATCAATACCCTCGCCCGAGTCGATCATCGCCTTCTTGGTGGCGAGCTGGCGGGTCAGCGTCTTGTGGATGTTGAACCCTGCGGGAACTGTGGTGATGGCTGTGCCAACCTTGCGCAACACATCCAGCTCCACGGCGGTGGAGCCACGGCGCTCATCACCCGAGGCGATCTCAAGGCCGGCCCACTTGCCTTCCAGCCAATCGGCCTTGTTCGGCTTGAATGACTTCGAGGCTTCCAGCTCCTCTTCCAGGCGATTCTGGAAGTCAGTCACCATCGCTTCCGACTCAGCTTCGGTGAGCGTGCCTTCATCCACCAGGCGCTTGGCGTAAAGCTGCCGCGTGGTGGGATGCGAGGCGATGGTGCGATACATGATCGGTTGGGTGAAGGACGGATCGTCAGTCTCGTTATGGCCGTGGCGGCGATAGCAGAACAGATCGATCACCACATCCTTCTTAAATGTCTGGCGGAATTCAGTGGCAATCTTGGCCACATGGGTGACGGCTTCCGGATCGTCACCATTCACATGGAAGATCGGCGCCTGCACCACCTTGGCACCATCCGACGGATAGGGCGAGGAGCGCGAATAGCTCGGATTGGTGGTGAAACCAATCTGGTTGTTGACGATGATATGAATGGTACCGCCGGTGCGATAGCCGCGCAGCTCGGAAAGCGCGAAGCATTCCGCCACCACACCCTGGCCGGCGAAAGCTGCATCGCCATGTAGCAGCACAGTGAGCACCTGGCCGCGCTCGGTATCGCCGAACTGCGTCTGCTTGGCGCGCGACTTGCCGAGGCAGACCGGGTTGATGATCTCAAGATGCGACGGATTGGCAGCCAGCGAGAGATGCACCTTGTTGCCGTCGAATTCACGGTCGGACGAAACACCGAGATGGTATTTCACGTCGCCCGAACCCTGAAAATCATCCGGGTGGTAGGCCATGCCCTTGAATTCAGAGAATATGGCGCGATAGGGCTTGGCCATCACGTTGCCGAGCAGGTTGAGGCGGCCGCGATGCGGCATGCCCAGCTCGATATCGCGCAGGCCCATCTGGCCGCCGCGCTTGATGATGGCTTCCAGCGCCGGGATCAGGGCCTCGCCGCCTTCCAGGCCGAAGCGCTTGGTGCCGGTGAACTTCATGTGGCAGAAGCGCTCGAAGATTTCAGCTTCCACCAGCTTGTTCAGGATCGCCTTCTTGCCCTGCGGGGTGAATTGCACTTCCTTGTCGCGGCCTTCGATGCGCGACTGGATCCAACCCTTCTGTTCCTGATGGTAGATATGCATGAACTCGACACCGATGGTCGAGCAATAGGTGCGGCGCAGGATGGCGAGGATTTCGCGCAGCGTCGCCGTCTCCAGGCCCAGCATATGGTCGATGAAGATCGGGCGGTCGAGATCGGCATCGGAGAAGCCATAGCTCGACGGTTCGAGTTCTGGATGTGCGCCGGGCGCCTGGATGCCCAGCGGGTCCAGATTGGCCATGAGATGGCCGCGAATGCGGTAATTGCGGATCAGCATCGCGGCGCGGATGGTGTCGAGCGCGGCCGAGCGCGCATCGGCATCGGAAGCACCGGCTTTCACTGCACGGTCGGCGGCCTTGGCAGCCTTGCCCTGGTTGCCCAACAGGCCTTCATCATCCAGCTGCACCAGCGGCGAAACCGGCTGCCATGACGGCCGCGTCTTGGCATCGGCCGGCTGTGCGAAACCTTCGCCGAGACCGGCGAAGAAGTCACGCCATGATGCGTCAACACTGTTCGGATCGGCGACATACTTGCCGTACAACTCCTCCACGAAGGAGCTGTTGCCGCCGTAGAGGAACTGAGTACGTTCGAGTTGCGCCGTCATGGGGCTATTTGCGGCGCCGCTTGTTGGCCGGCGCCGCCCTCTTCAGTGTTGCCGTTACTTCCCGTTCAACAAATCTACCAGCGTGGTGCCGAGCGCGGCCGGGCTGTCGGAAACCCGGATGCCGGCTGAACGCATGGCCTCAAGCTTGGTGCCGGCATCGCCCTTGCCACCCGAGATGATGGCGCCAGCATGACCCATGCGGCGGCCTGGGGGCGCGGTGCGACCGGCGATGAAACCAATCGTCGGCTTCTTCACCTTGTTCTTTTTCATGAACTCGGCCGCCTCTTCCTCGGCTGAACCGCCGATCTCGCCGATCATGATGATCGCCTCGGTCTCAGGGTCCTTGAGGAACAGGTCTAGGCAGTCGATGAAGTTGGTGCCGTTCACCGGATCGCCACCGATGCCGATGCAGGTGGTCTGGCCCAGGCCAGCCGCCGTGGTCTGCGCCACCGCTTCATACGTCAGGGTGCCGGAACGCGACACGATACCAACCTTGCCGCGACGATGAATGTGGCCGGGCATGATGCCGATCTTGCATTCGCCGGGCGTAATGATGCCGGGGCAATTCGGGCCGATCAGGCGGGTTTTGGAATTGGCCAGGGCGCGCTTCACGCGCACCATGTCTAGCACCGGGATGCCTTCGGTGATGCAAACCACCAGCTTGAGGTTGGCGTCGATGGCTTCCAGGATCGAGTCGGCCGCGAATGGCGGCGGCACATAGATCACCGAGGCATTGGCCTTGGTCTTCTTCACAGCGTCGGCCACGGTGTCGTAGACCGGCAGGCCAAGATGCTGGCTGCCGCCCTTGCCCGGCGTCACACCACCAACCATCTTGGTGCCATAGGCGATGGCCTGCTCGGTGTGGAACGTACCCTGGGCACCGGTGATGCCCTGGCAGATGACCTTGGTGTCCTTGTTGACGAGAACAGCCATTACGCGGCCTCCTTCACGGCCTTGACCACCTTCTGGGCGGCATCAGCCAAATTATCGCCGGAAATGATCGGCAGGCCGGATTCGGCCATAATCTTCTTGCCCAGATCCACGTTGGTGCCTTCCAGGCGCACCACCAGCGGAACCGAGAGCTTCACTTCGCGGGCCGCCGCGATCACGCCCTCCGCGATCACGTCGCAGCGCATGATGCCGCCAAAGATATTCACCAGGATGCCCTTCACGTTGGGGTCCTTGAGAATGATCTTGAAGGCCGCCGTCACGCGCTCCTTGGTGGCGCCACCGCCAACATCGAGGAAGTTCGCCGGCTCGGAGCCGTACAATTTGATGATGTCCATGGTTGCCATGGCCAAGCCGGCGCCATTCACCATGCAGCCGATCTTGCCGTCGAGCTTCACATAGTTGAGCTCGTACTTGGCGGCTTCCAGTTCGGAGGGATCTTCTTCGTCTGGATCGCGCATCTCGGCCACGTCCTTGTGGCGGAACAGCGCGTTGTCGTCGAAGTTCATCTTGGCATCGAGCGCGATCAGATCGCCAGCGCCCGTGACGACCAGCGGGTTGATCTCAACGATCGAGGCATCCAGACCCATGAAGGCCTGATACATCGCGGTGAGGAACTTCACCGCCGAGCCAACCTGCTTGTCCTTCAGCTTCAGCGCGAAGGCGATCTTGCGGGCATGGAAAGGCTGCAGGCCGGTGACCGGATCGATCGCCAGCTTGAAAATCTTCTTGGGATGCTTGGCGGCCACTTCCTCGATGTCCATGCCACCTTCGGTGGAGGCCATCACGGTGACACGCGAGGTGGCGCGGTCGATCAGCAGGCTTAGGTAGAGCTCGCGCTTGATATCGCAGCCCTCTTCCACATAGAGGCGCTTCACCAGCTTGCCCTCGGGGCCAGTCTGGTGCGTCACCAGGGTCATACCGAGCATGGTCTTGGCGGTGTTGGTCACGGCGTCGATGGACTTGACCACCTTCACGCCGCCGCCCTTGCCACGGCCGCCGGCATGGATCTGGGCCTTCACCACCCAGACCGGACCACCCAGTTCGCGGGCGACATTGGCTGCCTCTTCGGGGGTGAACGCCACGCCGCCGCGGGGGACCGCAACGCCGTATTTCGCAAGCAGGCTCTTGGCCTGGTATTCATGGATATTCATGCGGACCTTCGGATTTTTTAGGGAGCCTGGCGGATCGAGGAACCCTGGCTGTTCTCGGTTCGAAGTGCGGTCGAGGTTATAGCAGCCTTGACCGCCGCCGCAACCTCTGCCGGGCGTTACGAATCCGTGTTTTAGACGAAAGTTCCAGGATTGGCCCGGGGGGCCCGGCAGCTGTTGCAATTTGTAACGCCGGTATGGTGATTTGTTACCGTCGGCGGCGCAATTCCTGCAGCTGGGCGGGCCGCGGGCCATAGGTGAACAGACTGCTTGGCAGGGTCGGATTAAGCTCCAGGCCGGACAGCGAAATCGTGGTCGATTGCCCCTGGGCATCCAACACGGTCCAGCCGGTGAAGCCGAGCGGCTTGTCGCCGAACGCCAGAATTATGCTGCCATCGCCCGGCTTGGCGGCATCGGCCAGGGTGACCCGCAGGGCAGCCGCACCGCGCTCCAGGCGCGTCACCGCCAATTTCGGGTCATCAAAACTCACAGTGTCGCGCACCAGGATATCTAAGGGCGTCGAGCCCAGCGGCACGCGGTCGACGGATTTGAGCTGGCGGTCCTCCATGGTGATGTAGCTGCCGTCGCAGACGATCAGCAGCGGCGCTGGCGGATCATATTCAAATCGGAAGCGGCCGGGGCGCTGCATGGCGATCAGGCCTTCCGTGGCGCTGCCATCGGGGCCGATCTGCAGGAAACGGCCCAGCAAGCCGCGAATGCTGTTGAAATACGCGGCAATGCGCTCGAGCTCGGCCCTTTCGGCAGCCGAGAATTTTGCCAGGCCCTTGCCTTGCGCAACAGCGGTGAGCGGCAGCAGGGCGGCAGCCAGGCCAAAGCCGAGAACGGCGCGGCGGGAAGGTTCGGTGCGTGTCATGGCGTTTGGCTTAACGGCCGGGGATGGCGAAATCAAGGCAGGCGATGCTAGGCTCTGGCGCAAACAAGGAGGTGCCACCATGATTCTCACCACCACTGACAGCATCGAAGGTAAGAAGATCACCGCCTATCTCGGTGTGGTTTCAGGTGAGACCGTGATGGGTACCAATATTTTCAAGGATTTCTTCGCCGGCGTGCGCGATATCGTTGGCGGCCGCACCAAGAGCTACGAAGGTGTGCTCTCGGATGCCAAGAAGGAAGCGCTGGACGATCTGGCCAAGTCGGCTGCGGCGCTTGGTGCCGATGCCGTGGTGGGCATTGACCTGGATTACGAATCCATCGGCGGCAGCAGCGACCGCACTTTGCTCATGGTGACGGCCAACGGCACCGCCGTTAAGCTAGGCTAACCCGTTTAATTTAAAAGATTTCTTAGTTAGATGACAAACTGCCTTGCCAAATTTACGACCGTTCGTTATTATGCCGGCCATGACCAGTATTGCCGATACCCGCAGTAACATCCTGGCCGCCGCCATGGGCTCCGCCAGCCTGGATGGCTTTCGCGGCATGTCGCTGGGCAAGCTGGCCGCCGATCTCGGGCTTAGCAAAACCGGCATTGTGCTGCCCTTCGGCAACAAAGAGGGCCTGCAACTCGCCGTGATGGAAGCCGCCATGGCCCGCTTCATGGCGGCGGTTTTCGCTCCCTGCCTGAAGGCGCCGCGTGGCCTGCCCCGACTGGATGCGCTGATGCGTCATTGGCTGGACTGGGTGGCTGATGCCGATGACCTGCCTGGTGGCTGCCCGTTGATCCCGGCAACCCGGGAATGGGATGACCTGCCCGGCCCGCTGCGCGAATTGCTTGGCGGCAACTATCGCCAATGGGTCAGCACGCTGGAAGAAATGGTGCGCCGCGCCGAACGCCAGGGCGATCTGGCGCCAGATAGTGATGCCGGCCTGATCGTGTTCCAGCTCTACGTCATTATCCTGCAGGCGCAGCATGCTTCGCGCCTGATGCAGCAGCCTGATTGGCGCCAGCGCGCCGAGCGCGCTTATGCCGAATTGATCGATCAGCACCGCCCGCGTCATTAAATAAAAAAGCCTCCCCCGACTGAAGGATTCCCCCATGACCAAGCAAATCTCCCCCTTCCGCGAAATAAGCACGAACGTGCGTAAATTGCTCACCCTTGGCAGTCTCCGCCTCGGCTACCGTCTCGGCTTCGCCCTGGCGCCCAGCCTTGCCGCCGAACGCGCCGCCAAGCTGTTCCTCTCGCCGCAGCGCCGCGCCCCGGCCTATCTGCCCGACCCCCAGGGCAGCCCGACACCATTTCGCCTGCAGGGCCCGAGCGGCCCTCTCTATGCCTGGAGCTGGGGCAGTGGCCCCACCGTGCTGGTGGTTCATGGCTGGGAAGACGACCATCGCGGCATGACGCCGCTAATCGACCGCCTGACCTGGGCCGGCTTCCGCGTGGTGGCGCTGGACATGCCGGCCCATGGCCAATCCGCCGGCAAGCTGGGGCCGATCCCGGCCCTGGCCGAAGCCGTGGCCGCCGTGGCCCACCTGGTCGGCCCACTGGAAGCCGTGGTGGCCCATTCCCTGGGCGGTACCGCCACCATGCTGGCCCTGACCGAATTGGGTGTGGTGGCGCGCCGCGCGGTGATCCTCGCCTCACCCAATCACCCAGAGCATTTCGCCCGTGGCGTCGCCCGCCTGCTGAACCTGAATGAAGCTGCCTTCATCCGTATGCGCAACGCCATCGAACGGCTTGCCGGCAAGCCGATGCAGGCGCTGCATCTGCCGCCGCTGTTGCGCCGACTGAACATGCCCGCGCTGTTTCTTCATGATGCCGCTGATCGCGTGGTGCCGCTGCAGCATAGTCGCGACAACGTGGATGCCTGGCGCGGCGCGCGACTGGAGGTGCTGGAGGGTCTCGGCCATCGCCGCATGCTGAGCGATCCGGCCGTGACCGAGCGCGTGCTTGCCTTCGTTACCGGCGAGGCACCAGCGGCCAAAATGGACCGCTCACCGATCAAGGCCGCCTAAGCATGTAATGTTGGGTTGCACAAAATAGGCGCTGTTCGCACTCGGCAGCGCCCATTTTTCGTGCTTATTACAGAAGAATGAATGTCACCACTTCACCCGCCGCATCGGGCTCCCTCGTTATCTGTGAAACCGTTGAAGACCTGTATAGCCCGCGTGGCCGTGCGGCTTTGGCGCGTTCCTGCCGGGATCACCTGGAAGAAAACAAGCTGATCCCGCTGGAGATTCTCTCCTCCAGCGAACAGGCCAAACTGATCATCAACAGCGACACCATGTTCGGGGCGCTGCTGCAGCAGCTGGCCATCGCCCAGGCCCAGGCGATGAAGCAGTCCGTGCGTGACCGCACGAAAAAGCTCACCAGCCTGATCAACGCGGCGGTGACGCAGACCGAAGCTTTCGAGAAGCGCCTGCCGCCGCCGCCGGTGAACGCCGCCGGCCTCTCCAAGCTGGTCGAGAGTGATCCACTCTATGGCGAGCGCATTGCCCATGTGGCGCTGGGCCGCCACCTCGCCTTCACCAAGAATTGGACTGAAAAGGCCGAGCGCTGTTTCGCCTTGCTTGGCTCACCGGCCAAGCCCACGGCTGATGCCGCAGCACTTGGCATCCTGGATGCCGCCATGGCGGAAATCCTGCTGGCGCGCACCGGCGTGCCGGAGCTGATCGGCAAGACGCGCAATCCCATGCACCGTATCGCGCAGTTGCTTTCGCTGCTGGATGCGCGCTTCGCCTTGCCGGCTGAAGAAATAACCACCCCACTATCCGATCAGCTCACCATACTGATCCGCACGCATAAGCCGGTTGCCCTGCGCGATGCGGTGATCCAACTGATCCGCCGCTTGCTGGACAACCCGATCCCGTTCGTCTCCGAGGAGCCGAACGAGGAATTCCGCGCCGCCCGCATGGTCTATGAAACGCTGATCCGCGATTCCAGCCTGGCGCTGGAGATCGGCGTGGCCGACCGTATGGAAGATCGCATGCGCCGGCTGGTGACGCGCGAGAACCTCACCCGCCTGGTGCCCGGCGCCTTCTTTGGGCCGAAGCTGATGCAGGCGCTGATGCTGTTTGAGCAGACGGTGGGTGAAGGTCCGCGCGACATCCTGCTGAAATATGCTGTGTATATGGCCGAACATCGCGATCTGGCCAAGGAATTCGCCGACCCAACCGCCGGTCAGTCAGAAAAGCAGGAAATGGCTGAGGCGATCCGCGCCAAGATGGTGAATGCCGGCCTGCCAGACCATCGCCGCGAACGTCTGGTGGAACTGATCGATCACCTGATCAACACCATCAAGGCCGGCGAGCAGCGCCGCTCGCCGCGCACCCTCTGCGGCCCCGATGACCATGTCATCGTTGAAACCTTGAAGGTGCCGCTGCGCAACTGGAGCGGCGTAGGTCTGCTCTTTGGCCCGATCTCGGCCACGCTGGAAGTTGGCCATAAGCTGCGTTTGACCGTACGCATCAAGAATCCCAAAATCTCCATCTCCTTCGACGCCGAGGCGGAAGTGATGCGTGCGGCCGATGACGGCATGATCGCCGTGAAATACACCTGCCTCGACCGCCAGATCGCCAAGATGGTGGCGCATTACTTCGATCCTGTGGGCGCGGCCAAGGGCTGAGACTGAGAAATCCCCTTCCGCGCTTTCCGCCCCTGGCATAGCCTGGGCCGGAACCGGGAGGTAACGATGATCAAGCGCAGAACTCTATTGGCCGGATTGGGTGCCAGTTTCGCGGCGCCCGCCCTGATCCATCCGGCCGCAGCCCAGCATGCCAATCATGGCCCGATGTATGAGCGGCTGGACCGGCCAGGCCGCATCCCGGTGCCTGATGTGGCGCATGAGCAGCGCGTCATCGACAGCCCGGCGCCCAAGGCCGCCAATCCGGGCCGCTGGGTGGAGCGCGCACCGCTGCCCCTGCCGCGCAGTGAAATGGCCTGGGCCACTGTGCTGGACAACAAGATGCATATCGTCGGCGGCTATGGCGAGCAGCGCGTGGACCGCCCCTATCATCACATTTATGACCAGACCACCGACCGCTGGATTGATGCGCCCTTGCTGCCGCGCGGCGCCAACCATGTGGGTGTGGCAGTGCTGGAGAGCAAACTCTATGCGATTGGCGGCTTCGTGGAGCAGAACCGCAAGCCGGATAATCTCTGTTTCGTGTTCGAGAACAATGCCTGGCGTGCCATCGCTTCCCTGCCGCGCCCCTTCGCCGCCATCGCCCTGGTGGCGCTGAATGGCCGGCTGCATGCCATTGGCGGCGCCATCGGCGATACCTTCGAGACCAAGAAATCCGTCGACTGGCATCTGGTCTATGATCCCAAGATCGACAAATGGGATAATGCCGCGCCGATGCCCACGGGCCGCGACCATACCGGCACGGTGGTGGCCAATGGCGTGATCCATGTGATCGGTGGCCGGGTCGATAGCTTCCACACCAATTCCAACCTGCACCATACCTACGACCCCAAGGAAGATCGCTGGCGCATGCGCAATCCGCTGCCCACGGCGCGCTCCGGCCATGGCGCCGTGCTGCTGGCCAACCAGATTTTCATCATGGGCGGCGAGGGCACCAACCGTGTGTATGGCCAGAACGAGGCCTATGACCTGGCCGCCGACCGCTGGCAAGCCTATGCGCCGATGCCTACACCGCGCCATGGCCTGGGTGCCGCGGCCATCGGCAATTACATCCATGTCGCCGGCGGTGGCGCGGTGGTGGGCGGCGGCATCCAGAGCGCGGTGCATGAGGCCTTCACCCTGGGGTGACACCTTGCCGGACTGACAACAAAAAACCCCGGCGGATCGCTCCGCCGGGGTTCTCTGTAAATCTGGCTGAGTGAAGGGCCTTAGGCCGCCTCGCCCTCGCCATCCTTCTTCGCGGCCTTGGCGCGGTTCATCGCGGCGCCCAGGATGTCGCCGAGTGAGGCGCCCGAATCGGCGGAACCATACTGTTCCATCGCCTCACGCTCTTCCTCGATCTCGCGCGCCTTCACCGACAGGCTCAGCTTGCGCGCCTTGCCGTCGATGGTGACGATCTTGGCGTCCAGCTTATCGCCCACCGAGAAGCGGTCCGGACGCTGCTCGTCGCGGTCGCGGCTCAGTTCGGCCTTGCGGATGTAACCCTGCACGCCGTCGCCGACGCTCACGGTCAGGCCGCGCGGGTCCACGGCGGAAACCGTTGTGGTGACCACGTCGCCTTTCTTCAGGCTGCCCAGCGACTGGAACGGATCATTGGCGAGTTGCTTGATGCCGAGGGAGATACGCTCCTTCTCGGTATCCACATCCAGCACCTGCGCCTTAACGATCTGGCCCTTCTGGTAGTCCTTGATGGCTTCTTCGCCCGCCTTATTCCAATCGAGATCGGAAAGGTGGACCATGCCATCGACCTGGCCGTCGAGACCGATGAACAGACCGAACTCGGTGATGTTCTTGATCTCGCCCTCGATGACCGAGCCGATCGGATGCTTGTCAGCAAAGGCATCCCACGGATTGGCCAGGCACTGCTTCAGGCCCAGGCTGATACGGCGCTTGGCCGGATCGACCTCAAGGATCATCACTTCCACTTCCTGCGAAGTGGAGACGATCTTGCCCGGATGGACGTTCTTCTTGGTCCAGCTCATCTCGGAAACGTGCACCAGACCTTCGACGCCCGGCTCCAGCTCCACGAAGGCACCGTAGTCGGTGATGTTGGTGACGCGACCGATGAACTTGGCCGTGACCGGATATTTCGACTTCACGCCTTCCCACGGATCGGCCTCGAGCTGCTTCATGCCGAGCGAGATGCGCTGGGTTTCCGGATTGACGCGGATGACCTGCACCTTGACGGTCTGGCCGATGGCCAGGACCTCGGACGGATGATTGACGCGGCGCCAGGCGATGTCGGTGACATGCAGCAAGCCATCCACGCCGCCGAGATCAACGAACGCACCATAATCGGTGATGTTCTTGACCACGCCATCGAGAATCTGGCCTTCCTTGAGGTTCGACACCAGCTCGGAGCGGGCTTCCGCACGGCTCTCTTCGAGCACGGCACGGCGCGACACCACGATATTGCCGCGGCGGCGATCCATCTTCAGGATCTGGAACTGCATCGGGTTGCCCATCAGCGGGCCGACATCGCGCACCGGGCGCACATCGACCTGGCTGCCGGGGAGGAAGGCGACAGCGCCGGAGAGATCGACGGTGAAACCGCCCTTGACCTTGCCGAACAGGATGCCTTCCACGCGCTGGTTGGCGTTGAACGCCTGCTCCAGCTTCTCCCAAGCTTCTTCACGGCGGGCCTTGTCGCGGCTGATAACCGCTTCGCCCATCGCGTTCTCGATGCGCTCGAGGTAAACCTCGACCACATCGCCCACCTTGATCTCAGCCTGCTGGCCGGGACCAGCGAATTCCTTCATCGAGATGCGGCCTTCGCACTTGAGGCCAACATCGATCAGGGCGAAATCATTCTCGATCGAAACCACAACGCCCTTGACCACGGAACCTTCCATGGAGTTGGACGTGCTGAACGATTCATCGAGCAGGGCAGCAAAATTCTCGACTTCCATCGGCTCGACCTGGGCGGCCGCCGCGGCGCTACGTTTAGCCATATTGTCTCCTGAATTCCCCGGGGGCTGGTGCTTGCCGGCTGCCTGAAGAGGCGAGGCCGCGGGGGATGCAAGCGGTCCGGCGCTGACGGGCGACGGAAAGGTTGGTTGGATGCCTGCGGCGGTGTCAGCGCCCCAAGGCCTTGGCAACCATCTGGATGGCTGCCGCAGCGGCGGCATCTATAGCCAAATCGGAGGTATCGAGCAAGTGGGCATCGGCGGCGGGCTTCAGGGGCGCCGTCTGACGTGACTGATCCTGGGCATCGCGACGGCGCAGATCGGCCAGGACCTGCTCGAAACCGATGCTTTCACCCTTGGATAACAACTCCTTGTGCCTGCGCTCAGCCCGCACACTATCGCTGGCGGTAACAAAGAGCTTCAGGTCGGCTTTGGGGCAGACCACCGTGCCAATATCGCGGCCATCCAGCACGGCGCCAGGCTCCCCTCCGGGTGGCTGCGTCGCATAGCGGCGCTGATAGTCGAGTAAAGCGGCGCGCACACCAGGGATTGCCGCCACCTTGGAAGCCGCTAGGCCCACCGCCTCGGCACGCAGGTCAGGGGCTGCCAGATCGGCGGCATCCAGGCTTTCGGCCGCTTTGGCGGCAAAAACCGCATCGGCCGGATCGCCGCCCAGCCGCAATACCTTGGAGCCCACCGCACGATAAAGAGCACCGGTATCGAGATAAGCGAAGCCGAAATGCGCCGCCACCTTGCGTGCCAGCGTGCCCTTGCCCGCCGCCACCGGTCCATCAATCGCCACCATGAAGCTCATTGCCCGCTCTCCGATATTCACACCCGTCATGTACATCAGGATACGGCCCAGGCAAAGCCATGCCTTAACTGCATAGCTGCTTCCGACTCTTTGCAATTGCCGTTACGGCAGCACTTCGTCATGTTCCTACTAGTCCACAACCAGTCGCCCGGTGTTTCTCCCGGATGGCGAGTGGCCGTCTCCCGCGGGAAGGGGGGCGCATACCGCGTCGATGGGGCAGTGAATTAGATACCGGCACCGCCCGCCAAGCATCGGCACTCCATTTCGATCGACGAATGATGCCCGCCGCAGCCCGGTGGGCTGGGGGTAGTTATGCGCTTGTTGTCCCGCTTGAAAATCGGTGTCCGCATCTTCATCGTGCTTGGCCTGATGGCCCTGCTCACTGCCGGCGTTGGCGCCATGGGCGTTTTCGGCATCGACCGCTACGAGGTCGAATCCAACAAGATGACCGACATCGCCGAGCGGGCCATGCTCAGCCTCAAGGTGAACGCGGTGGTCAATCAACTGGTAGGCGATACCCGCGGCGTCTACACCGCGCGCACCAATGATGAAGTGAAGAACTTCACCGCCGACCTGAACCGCAACATCAAGGTGGTGGAAGAACTCATCGCGGTCTGGGAGACCAAGGTGCCGCCGGAAAGCGCTGCTGCCTTCGCCGCTCAGGTGAAGCAGCCGATGGCCGATTTCATCAAGAGCCGCCAGGCCATCGCCAAGGTGGCAGTGGATGACAGCGCAATCAGTGCCCGCATCGAAGCCGACCGCGAGGATTATCAGGAATTGCGCATGAAGGTGGCCGCCACGCTGGTGAGTGTCAGCGACCGCAATGCCAAGGCCGTGGACGAGATGAACGAGGCGCTGAGCGAATTCTACAATCGCCGCCGCCCAGCCATGATCTGGGGCAGCGCCATCGGCCTGACGCTAACGATGCTACTGGCCCTGCTGATCGTAATCGCCACTATCACGCGGCCGATTGCCGGCATCACCGAGGCGATGCGCCAGCTTGCTACCGGCGACCTTGAAACCCGCATTAGCGGCGCCGAGCGGCGCGACGAAATCGGCGCCATGGCCAAGGCGGTGGGTGTATTCAAAGGCAATATGGTGGCCCGCGCCGAAGCCGAGGCCCAGATCGAGGCCCAGCGCCAATCCGACGAAACTGCCCGCGCCGCGCGCGAGCAGCGCGAGAAAGCCGCCATCGCAGAAATAGCCCAGCTTTGTGACCAGATTGCTGCCGGCGAGCTGCAAAGCCGGCTCGACGAACAGGGCAAGGATGGCTTCCTGCTTACCATGAGCCAGCAGTTGAACGGCCTGGCCAGCATGCTGCAGACCATGACCGGGGAGCTCGCCAGCATCACAGGCGCATTGGCCGAGGGTGACCTGAACCGTTCGGTCACCGGCGACTATGCCGGCGTGTTCGGCGAATTGAAGGCGAGCGTGAACGGCATGGCCCGCACGTTGCGCGACTTCGCCGGCAAGCTCGGCCATGCCTCCCACGCTGTGCGCGATGCCTCGGCTGAAATCTCCGCTGGCAGCCAGGATCTGGCGCAGCGCACCGAGAGCCAGGCGGCCAGTATCGAAGAAACTGCCGCCTCGATGCAGCAAATCACCGCCACAGTGAAACTGAATGCCGAGAATGCTCAGGCTGCCAACCAACTCGCCACCACGGCGCGCGAGACGGCGAACAAGGGCGGCACCATTGTCCGCGACGCGGTGCAGGCCATGACCCGCATCGAAGACAGCGCCCGGCGCATTTCCGAGATCATGAGCCTGATCGATGAGATCGCCTTCCAGACCAACCTGCTGGCCTTGAATGCAAGCGTTGAAGCGGCCCGTGCTGGTGAAGCTGGCAAGGGTTTTGCCGTGGTGGCCCAGGAAGTGCGCAGTCTGGCGCAACGTTCGGCCGGCGCCTCGAAGGAGATCAAGGGCCTGATCGGCGAATCCAACGCCCAGGTGCGCCAGGGTGCTGCCCTGGTGCAGCAGGCCGGCATCAGCCTGGAGGACATCGTAGGCGCCGTGAAGAAAGTGGCCGATATTGTTGGCGAGATTGCCGCTGCCAGCCAGGAGCAGGCCGTTGGCCTGGAGCAGATCAATACTGCCGTTGCCGGCATGGACGAAACCACCCAGCGCAACGGCGCCCTGGTGGAAGAGACCTCGGCTGCCGCCCAGCAGCTCGCCGGCCAAGCCGAGCAGCTTTCCGGCCTGGTCGCCTTCTTCCGCATCGACAATAGCGCGCAGCCGGTGCGTCAGTCGCAGCCGGCGGCCAATGACCGCAAACCTGCTTCCGTAGCCGCGGCCATACCGGCCAAGCTGAAGCGCAAAATCTTGCCGGTTGCTGGGAACACGGCGCTTAAGGCAGCGCCGGAAAGTGCCACCGACTGGGCGGAATTCTGATCATGAGCAACCTTGTGACCCCTGAAATTGCTGCCCCACGCGACTTCCTTACCTTCACCATCGCTACCGAGAGTTACGGTATCGACATCCTGACGGTGCGCGAGATCCGTGGCTGGACGGCGGAGAATCCACTGCCGAACTGCCCCACCCATGTGCGCGGCGTGATCAATCTCCGCGGCGAAGTGGTGCCGATCTATGACCTGCGCCTGCGCCTGGGCGCGCCGGCCACGCCGCCGACGCCAAATCATGTAGTGATCATCACCGCCTCGTCTGCCGGCATGTATGGCCTGCTGGTTGATTCCGTTTCCGACATCCTGACACTGCAACCGCAAGACCTGCAGCCGGTACCACAGACATGTGGAGGCAGTGACTACGCCTTCCTGGCCGCCTTGGCGACACGGGACGAGCGCATGGTCTCGATCATCGATCCCGATTGCCTGATCGGCAATCCGGCGCCCAGTCAAGAATTGGCCGCCTGATATCGAGCAGCCGGGGGGCTTGTCGCGAATGTTATCGAATGCGTTGGAAAAGTTCCGCTGCCTGCCACGCATGGCGGTGGTGATTTTTGCCCTGCTGGTGGTCGCCGGCATCTGGGCCACCACAATGCAGCGCGTGGGAGCTTATCGCGAGCAATTGCGCCGCGATGCCGAAGCCGAACTCTATGGCGCGCAGAAGACCATGCATGCCCACACGCGCCGCACATTGGAAACGGCCATGGTGCTGATGGCCAGTACAGATCACCTGATCGGCGACGGCAACACGCCGATGGACGATATCGAGGGCATCCTGCGGCGTTTGCAAAGCTTCGATGAGGAACCCATCGAGATCGGCCTTATCAGCAACAATAAGCAAGTGTGGCGGGTGGGTGACGCACGCGGTCATGCCACCGATGTCAGCGACCGCGACTATGCGCGCGCCCTGGATTATAGCAGATCGGGCGATGTGCATGTCGCCGCTGCTGGGAAGAGCCGGATATCCGGTGAGAGCATGCTGACTCTGTCGATGAAAGCCCGGCCGAATCACCACGGCATTGATGGCATCATCGCCGGCATCCCGGCCGAGCATTTCAAGGAAGCCTATCGCGACCTGCTGCTCACAGCCCCGGCCTATATCGGCATCCTGCGCCAGGACGGCCTGGTGCTGTTTGCCACGCCGGATCGCCTCGGCGTGGTCGGCAGCACGCTGCCCGCCGATTACCTGGAACAACTGCGCCAACGCAAAGGCAGCAGTGGCCTGGTGGAATACAGGGATGGCCGTAACATCAAGAATCTGCTGGCCGGTTATGCCATGCTGGAAAAATTGCCGATCACCATTTTCGTTGGCATTGATCTCGACCTACTCGATGCCAAATGGCGCCACCAGGTAGCAGTGCCTTTGCTGCTTGGCGTTATCGCCACGCTATTGTCGTTGGCCTTCCTGGCCCTGATCCTGGCCCTATTGCGGCGGCGCGATTCCGAAGCCGCGCAACTGCGCGAAGCTTTGCGCAGTGCTGAAGCGGCGAACGATGCCAAGCGGCATTTCATGGCGCGGATGAGCCATGAGCTGCGCACACCCCTTAATGCCATTCTCGGCTTTTCCGAAATCGTTTCCGGCGGTCTGCTTGGGCCACTGAGCAAGACCTATCAAAGCTATGGCCAGGATATCCATCGCAGTGGTCAGCATCTGCTCGGCCTGGTGAACCAGGTGCTGGAAATCGCCCGGCTGGAAGCCAAAGCCATGCCCCTGCATGAGTCGGCCTGCAAGCTCGGCACCTCGATCGAAGAAGCCGTGGACATGATGCGGTCAGCGGCCACGATGAAGCAGTTGCAACTCGATATCGGCGACTTGCCACCAGCCACGCAATTACATGCCGATCCGCTGCTGCTGCGCCAGATGCTGCTCAATCTGCTGTCGAATGCCGTGAAATACACCGAACCTGGCGGCCAAATCATGGTGGCGGCCAGCACGGAAGCAGATGGCTTGGCAATCACCGTGAGCGACACCGGCCGCGGCATTTCGGAAGCCGACAAGCTGCACATATTCGAGCCATTTGGCCGCGGCAACTCCATGGTGGCACGAACGGAGGATGGCTTCGGCCTCGGCCTGCCCATCGTGCGCTCGCTGATGGAGCTGCATGGCGGGCGCATCGATCTGCAGCCTGGGCCGCAGCGCGGCACAGCCGCCACATTGCTGTTTCCGGCCCGCCGCATCTTGCTTGCCGCCTGACTATTCCCAATTGCGCTGGATGGCGGCCAGAGAACCATCGGCCTGCATCCGCACCAAGGCGCGGCTCAAGCGTTCAGCGATATCGGCTTTCGCTTTCGGCACCGCGATATACCGCGGCACACGGTCAAATGGCTTGGCCAGGAATCGGATATCGTCGCGCACACCCTCCTGCTGCGCCAGATGCGCCAGCGTCACACGATCACCGATGATCGCGTCCACACGCTTGGCAGCCAGCATGCGCAGCAGCAGCCGGTTATCGGACGCCGTATTCTCCTTGCGCAGGAATGTCGCCTGATCGAATGCGGCGCCATAGGTATAGCCTTGCACCATGCCGATGCTGAAAGGCGTCAGGTCGTCCAACTTTTCCCAATCCGTGATACCGTCAATTCCCACCGCGAATACCGTTTCGCCATGGCGGAAGGGGCCGATCATATGGAATTTCTCGAAACGGTCCGGTCGGCCAACGAATTGGAAAGCGGCATCAACCCGGCCAAGCTCAAGCAATTGCTGTACCCGATTCCATGGTGCAGGCTCGAAGCTTGGCTCGGCGCCGGCGCGCCGCACCAAGGCCGCAACGATCTCAGCATCCATGCCGGTCAGCTTGTTATCAGCATCGATCCAATTATAGGGCGGGAAAAAACTATCGCAGGCGATAACCCACCGCTCCCTGGGCTGTGCCGGAAGCGCAAAAGGCACAAGCAGCGCGAGCAGCAGCAGCGCGGCGGTAAACAGACGGTTCGATGCTGCGGAGAGGCGTGGCATGCGATCCAATCTTTGTTATACGCCCAAACTTAGCGCGCCCGGTGCCGGCGTCCAACAGAATCCGCTTTGTGGAGTTTGTCTCAACACCTCCTTGCGGCTTTCTCATTTGCACAAAAATCCGGCACCGCGTATCCATACCTACCCCAAAGGAGAGGCTACGCCATGGAATGGGCCTGGATACCGATTACCATCTGGGCCGCCGCCTGCCAGACCGTGCGCACCGGCTTGCAGAAGCATTTGAAGGGCCGGCTTAGTACCAATGGCGCCAGCTTCACCCGCTTCGTCTATGGCATGCCGCTGGCGTTGCTCTACCTGTTCATCGTCGCGCAGATCAGCCAGGCACCGGTCCCGGCCGCGAATGCCGCATTCCTCGGCTGGATGGCGCTTGGCGCGCTGGCGCAGATTCTCGCCACCAATCTGCTGATTCTGGCACTTAGCTTGCGCAATTTCGTGGTTGGCACTGCTTACTCCAAGACGGAGGCGATCCAGGCCGCTTTGTTCGGGGTGGTACTGCTGGGCGAGAGCATCAATATTTATGGCGTGATTGCCATCCTGCTCGGCACTGTGGGCGTGATGCTGATCTCGCTGAAGAACAGCGAGAACAAGCTGCGGGCCTTCATGCTCGGCTGGACCGAGCGCTCAGCACTGATTGGCATCGCTTCTGGCGGACTGTTCGCCGTCTCGGCCATCGGCTTCCGGGCCGCCTCGCTGTCATTGGAAGCAGCCAATATCCCGCTTGCCGCGGCCACCACGCTGGCTTACGCCACCAGCCTGCAAACCTTGCTGATGCTGGCCTATCTCGCCCTTCGCGAACCGGGACAACTGGGCCAAGTGGCTGCCGCTTGGCGGCCCGGCATCCTGGTTGGCATCACCTCCGCCGCCGGCTCAGCCGGCTGGTTCACGGCCATGGCGCTGCAAGTGGCGGCCTATGTGCGCATGCTCGGGCTGGTGGAGATCGTCTTCACCTTCCTGGTCAGCTACCTTGCCTTCCGCGAAAGGCCGAGCAGGCCCGAAATTACCGGGGTACTGATCCTGCTCGGCGGTATCGCGCTTGGGCTGGCCAGCCGTTAAGCGCCTCAAAGCACCGCGAACTTGATCACGAACAGCACCGCCAGCACTGCCATCATTGGATTGATCTGGGTGGCACGCCCGGAAAACAGTTTGACCAGGACATAGGTGATGAAGCCAAGCCCGATACCGGTGGCGATCGAAAAGGTGAATGGCATCATCACTGCGGTGACCATGGCCGGGGCATATTCAGTGACATCTTCCCAATCGATCTGCGCCAGACTGGAAGCCATCACGCAAGCAACGAATACCAGGGCAGGCGCCGTCGCGTAAGCCGGAATAGAAGTGGCCAGTGGTGCAAAGAAGATGCTGAGCAGGAACAGCAGCGCCACCACAGTTGCCGTAAGCCCGGTACGACCACCAACCCGAATACCGGCAGCACTCTCGATATAACTGGTGGTGGTGGATGTACCAAGGCCAGCACCGGCTACGGTCGCCACGGCATCCGCCATCAACGCCTTGGGCAACCGCTTCAGTTTGCCGTCGGCATCCACAAGGTTGGCGCGTTGCGATACCGCGACCAGCGTGCCGGCCGTGTCGAACAGATCAACGAACAGGAAGGCAAAGACGATTGCCACCAATCCCAGCGAGAAGGCTCCTTTGATGTCCATCTGCAGGAAGGTGGGGGCCAAACTCGGCGGCGCCGAAACAATTCCATTGAAGGGCGACAGGCCAAGCGCGATGCCCAAGGCAGAGACAACAAGAATCGCGATCATAATGGCACCGGGTACGCGGCGATGATCCAGCACAGCGATGGCGATGAAACCAGCAATGGCCATCAACACGGCAGGGGCAGCGATTTTGCCCAACGCCACCAGCGTGGCGGGATGGTCCACAACCAGACCGCCATTCTTGAGGCCGATCAAGCCAAGAAACAGGCCAATGCCAGCGCCAATGGCCAGTTTCTGTGATTTCGGAATGGCATTGATTATTGCTTCGCGGATCGGCAACAGCGACAGGATGATGAAAAGCACGCCGGAAATGAACACGGCGCCTAAAGCGACCTGCCAGCTATGGCCCATGCCCAACACCACGCCATAGGTGAAATAGGCATTCAGACCCATACCCGGTGCCAGCGCCACGGGATAATTGGCATAAAGGCCCATGATCGCGGTGCCGATAGCGGCGGCAAGGCAGGTGGCAACAAAGGCGGCGCCGTGGTCGATGCCGGCATCCTTCAGGATCATCGGGTTAACGAAGATGATATAGGCCATGGTGAGAAAGGTGGTGAGCCCGGCCAGCAGCTCGGTACGCACCGTGGTGCCGCTTTCTGTTAGTTTGAAATAGCTGTCGAGCATCTGCCAATCTCCCATGCGCGACCCCGGCAGCCCCCGCCACCTTCGGAGTCGCGACTCCATGCTGTAACAAGACTCTAATGCTGGCGGCATAGCGGTGCCAGGGGATTTGCCGCAGGTTGCTCATGGAATTCATATCTGATATATCAGTTTGCAACGAAAGAGGCTGGCAAAAATGGTTGATTTTGCATTCAATTTCTCGGGCCGCGTGGCCCTGGTGAGTGGCGGCAGCAGTGGCATAGGGCGCGGCGTGGCTATGGCTCTGCGCGATGCCGGAGCAACTGTGTTCGCCACGGGCTTGCCTGGCGAAACAGTGGCTGACAGTGGGGACGGGATCATTCCCGTTGCACTGGATGTGTCCGACCAGACCGGGGTGAATGCCCTGCTCTCCCACATTGAGCGCGAGCAGGGCCGCCTGGATGTGCTGGTGAATTGCGCTGGCATGATCCGCCGCCAGGCCGAATACGATATCGACACCTTCCTGCGCGTGCTGGATGTCAACCTGGCCGGCACCATGCGGCTTTGCACCGCTGCAAAGCCTTTGCTCGCAAGGCGCGGTGGCGCCATTGTCAACACCGCCTCTATGCTCAGCTTTTTCGGTGGTGCCCTGGTCCCGGCCTATTCCGCCTCCAAGGGCGGCGTGATGCAGCTCACCAAATCACTCGCCATCGCCTGGGCGGGCGACAATATCCGCGTCAACGCCGTGGCGCCCGGCTGGATCGCCACGCCGCTGACCCAAGCCTTGCAGGACGATGCAAGCCGCTCGGCGGGCATCCTTGAGCGCACACCGATGCGGCGCTGGGGCAATCCTGAAGATGTGGCGCGCGCCGTGTTGTTCCTGGCCTCCGAAGCCGCAAGCTTCATCACCGGCACGATCCTGCCGGTGGATGGCGGCTACGCGGCGAACTGAAAGATACATGCATGACTGACGATATCAGCCGTCTGCCCTATCAACTGCCGTTTCCTAAGGAAGCTGACACTGAGATCGTGGTGGCTAGTGCCATTCCGGATGATGAGCGTGTCTGGGTGCCGCAGGCGGAGAATGTCTGGTTCCGGCCGCTCTGCCTGCATGCCGGCCAGGGCTATTGGGTAAACCTGCTGCGCGTACGACGCGCAGGCATCCTCAGCCGGCATCGCCATCCGGCACCTGTGCATGGCCATGTGCTGCGCGGCCGCTGGCATTACCTGGAACATGACTGGGTGGCCGAAACCGGCTCCTATGTCTATGAGCCGCCAGGCGAGACCCATACCCTGGTGGTACCTGCCGATTGCCCGGAGATGATCACGCAATTCCATATCACCGGCGCCATGATCTATGTGGATCCCTGGGGCAAAGTGACCGGCTTTGAAGATGTGTTCAGCAAGATCGAAATGTGCCGCAAGCATTATATCGCCTGCGGCCTGGGCGAAGGCTTTGTTGATCAGTTCATCCGCTAGAGTTTATCCACCGGCAGCTTGAGGAATACCGTGCCATCGGCGGATGCCGGTGGGAAATGCCCGGCACGGATATTGACCTGCACCGAGGGCAGGATCAGCGCCGGCATGTCCAGCGTTTGGTCGCGGGCTTGGCGCATGGCCACGAATGCCGCCTCGCTGATGCCATCATGCACATGCACGTTGCTGGCTTTCTGCTCGGCTACCGTGGTTTCCCAAACATAAGCCTCGCGTCCCGGTGCCTTGTAATCATGGCACAGGAATAACCGCGTTTGCGGCGGCAGGCTGAGCAACTTGCGGATCGAGCGGTAGAGCATGGCAGCATCGCCACCAGGGAAATCGCAGCGGGCCGTGCCGTAATCAGGCATGAACATCGTGTCGCCCACAAACACCGCATCTCCAATACGATAACTGACACAGGCAGGCGTATGGCCCGGCGTGGCCATCACCTCGATGCTCAAATCGCCCAACGGCAGCCGATCGCCCTCGCGCACCAACTGGTCGAAAGCTGATCCATCCGGCGTCAGGTCACTCGCCTCGAAGATCGGCTTGAAGACCGCCTGCACCTGGGTGATATCGGCGCCAATCACGCTGCGCGCACCGGTCGCCTTGCACACCACGGGCGCGGCCGAGAGATGATCGGCATGGGCATGGGTTTCCAGCGACCAATAGATTTTAAGGCCGCGCCCGCGCGCTTCGGCCAGCAAGGCATTGATCGACTGCGTGCCGGTGCGGCCGGACCGGGCCTCGAAATCCAGCACCGGGTCAATCACAGCCGCGTGCTTGGTCGCGTCATCCCAAACCAGATAAGCAACGGTGTAAGTTGGTTCGTGAAAATGGGCAGAGATTTGCAGGGGCATTGGATTCTTTCGGTCTGCGTTCTTGACAAATATATTAGAATTAACTAAATTAGCAATATCTAAAATATAGATTGTCCAAACCAATGCCTGCCAAACCTGATCCCGCCGCCCTCAGCGCCGCTGCTGCGGAAGCCAGCCGCTTCCTTGGCTTGCTGGCCAACGAGAAGCGCCTGTTAACGCTTTGCCAGTTGGTGGAAGGCGAGATGACAGTGGGGACGTTGGCCGAAAGCGTGGGCTTGAGCCAATCCGCCTTGTCGCAGCATCTGCAAAGACTGCGTGACGAAGGCTTGGTAGCCACGCGCCGTGACGGGCAATCGATCCATTACCGGCTGGCCGACCCGAAAGTGACGGCGCTGATCACGCTGCTCCACAGCCAGTTCTGCCAGCCGCAACCAATTGCAAAAAACAAGGCCAAGCCATGACCCTCCCAACCATCGACGCCCTCACCCTGAAGCAACATCTGCAAACCGGCGATGCTATCCTGATCGATATCCTCGAACCCTCGGAATATGCCCGTGAGCATATCCTGGCTGCGCGCCTGGCCCCGCTTTCCGCTTTTGACCGCCATGATTTCGACTGCGAGAGCCACAAAATTGCGGTGTTTCATTGCAAGAGCGGCAACCGCACCGCCATGAACGCTGCCAGGCTGGCCGCAAAAGGTTTTGCCAAGGCCTATATGTTGCAGGGCGGCCTGGATGCCTGGAAGGCGGCCGGCCTGCCGGTGCATCTGGATACATCGGCCCCCATTGACATGATGCGCCAGGTGCAGATCGCGGCAGGCAGCATGGCTCTAGCCGGCGCGGTGCTGGCCTTTCTGGTTTCGCCTTGGTTTATCGCGCTCTCGGGCTTTGTTGGCGCCGGGCTGATGTTTGCCGGCATCACCGGTTTCTGTGGCATGGCCCGTATCCTGGCACTGATGCCGTGGAATAGTCGCTACGCGACACAGCAATAGCCGCGCATCTCGTTACGCTTGGTCTGGCCACCGGCTTGATCGCTGTTTTCTTTGACATCGGTGGTGGCTTCCTGATCCTGCTTGGCCTGATGGCCGGCGCCGGCATGGCGATGCTGAGTGCCATCGGCCCATCGCTCTTGGAGATGGCGGGTTTGTTCCTGATTGGCGGCGCGGTCCTGCTGATCGGCGTGGCCGTCTATATGCTCTGGCGCAGTGCAGGCAACCTCGGCTGGCTTTGAGCCCCCGGCCCGAACTTCCAGCCCTGGCAACTTGACGCTCACGCCGCGCGGCACTTAAGGTCCGCCCATGTGTGGCATCGCCGGCCTGCTCGATCCCCGAACCTCCGCGGAGCATCTGCGCGCCATCACGGCGGCGATGACCGGGGCCTTGCAGCATCGCGGCCCCGATGACGGCGATATCTGGGTCGATGGTGCCAACGGTATCGGCCTGGGCCAGCGCCGCCTCAGTATTATCGACCTCTCGCCCATGGGCCGCCAGCCGATGGCCTCGGCCTCGGGCCGCTACATGCTCACCTATAATGGCGAGATCTATAACTTCCAGGTTCTGCGCAAGGAACTGGAAGCTAGCGGCGCGCGCTGGCGCGGCCATTCCGATACCGAGGTGATGCTGGCCGGCATCGAGGCCTGGGGCCTGGAAGCCTGCCTCACCCGCCTGGAAGGCATGTTCGCCCTGGCGCTTTGGGATATCCACGACCATAGCCTGACGCTGGCGCGCGACCGCGTGGGCATCAAGCCGCTTTATTGGTGCGCTGCGGGCCAGGACGGCATCGCCTTCGCCTCCGAGCCACGTGCCTTCAGCCATCTGCCGGGCTTTGAACGCAAGCTCAATGCCGATGCCGCCGCCGCCTTCCTGCGCTTCAATTATGTGCCGACCCCGCTCTCGATCTGGCAGGGGCTGCATAAGTTGGCGCCGGGCTGCCTGCTGATCAAGCGGCCAAATGCCGCGCCAGAAGAAAGGCGCTACTGGAACTTGGCAGATGCTGTGGCTGCCCAGGCACCTGTGGACAGCGATGCCGATGCCGAGCGGCAATTACACAGCCTGCTGAGCGGCGCGGTGCGCGACCATATGATCAGCGATGTGCCGCTGGGCGCCTTCCTCTCCGGCGGCATCGACAGCAGCCTGGTTGCGGCGCTTATGCAGAACCATTCGGCGCGGCCGGTGAAGACATTCACCATCGGCTATGCCGAAACCGGCTATGATGAGTCTGACGCGGCAGAAGCAGTGGCCAAACATCTCGGCTGCGACCATACCACCTTGATGGTGACGCCGGCGGAAGCGCTGGAAACCATTCCCAGCTTGCCACATATCTTTGACGAACCCTTCGCCGATGCCTCGCAGATCCCGACGTATCTGGTGGCGCGCCTCACCCGCCGGCATGTCACCGTAGCGCTCTCTGGCGATGGCGGCGACGAAGGCTTTGCCGGCTATAACCGCCATGTCATGGCGCCGAACTGGCAGCGCTATTCCGCTTGGCCGGCCGGCCTGCGCCAGGGCCTGAGCGGTGCACTGCATTTGCTGGCGCCCAGGCAATGGGATGCCCTGGCAAGTATCCTGCCCGCCGGCCTGCGCCCGCCGCAATTCGGCGAGAAGCTCTACAAGTTTGCCGGCACGCTGCGCGCCGAAACCCTGGAGCAATATTACCGCCCGCTGGTGGAACAATGGCCGGATACCGCCGCCTTGCTGCAGCATCCCGGCACTGTAACGCCGTTCCCCGCACGCGGCACCGGCGAGGAGCTGGTTAGCTACCTGCAGCGCCTGGATGCTGAAACCTATCTGCATGATGACGTGCTGACCAAGGTGGATCGCGCTACCATGGCCGTGGCACTGGAAGCGCGTGTCCCTTTGTTGGACCACCGCGTGCTGAGTTTTGGCCTGGCTTTGCCGCGTGAGATGAAGCTGCGCCAGGGCAAAGGCAAATGGCTGTTGCGGCGCCTGCTGGCACGCCATGTGCCGCCGGCCCTGACAGACCGGCCCAAAAGCGGCTTCGCAGTGCCGATCAGTTCTTGGCTGCGCGGCCCGTTGCGCGAATGGGCGGAAGATTTGCTGAGCCAGAAGGCGCTGGAGGAAACCGGCCTGCTGCACACCGCACCGATCCGGCAAGCCTGGGACGACCATGTGAGCGGCCGTGCCAATCGGCAATATGGCCTATGGGGCGTGCTGATGCTGCAGGCCTGGCAGCGCCATTGGTTGCAGGCATGACGTGGCGGGAGAGCCTCTGGCGCAGTATCGGCTATGCCATCGAGCCGGGTATACGGATATGGCTGCACCGCCGCGTGGCGCGCGGCAAGGAAGATGCCGCAAGGCTGCCAGAGCGCTATGGTTTCGCCGGCCGGTCGCGGCCTGAAGGCCGCCTGGTCTGGAGCCATGCCGCCAGCGTTGGCGAGGCCATGGCTTTGCTTCCCTTGCTGCAACGCCTGCAGGCAGCAAGACCGGATGTGGCGCAGCTCATCACCACCGGCACGGTCACCTCTGCCGCCACGGTCGCCGCCCGCGCCCCTGGCCTGCTGCATCAATTCCTGCCGGTGGATTTGCCTGGCGCGGCGGATCGCTTCCTGGGTCATTGGCGGCCCGATCTGGTGCTGTGGAGCTAGAGCGAACTTTGGCCCGGCCTGCTTGCCGGCGTGCAGCGGCGCGGCATTCCGGCCCTGCTGCTGAATGGCCGGATGTCTGAACGCTCCTGCCGGCGCTGGAGCCATGTGCCCGGCACGGCGCAATGGCTATTGGGAAGCTTCGAGACCATCTACGTGCAGACCGCCGCTGATGGTGAGCGCTTCCGGGCGCTGGGCGCGGCGGATGTGCGTTGCATCGGCAATTTGAAGCAGGCGGCACCGCCGCTGCCGGTTGATACCAAAGCGCTGGCGGATATGCGCAGCGTCTTGGGCACACGACCATGCTGGCTGATGGCGAGCACCCATCCGGGCGACGAGGCAATCATCACGCTTATCCAGCGCGCAGTGGCGGCCCGCTTTCCCGGTACCCTTGGCCTTGTGGTGCCGCGCCACCCGGAACGCGGGATGGCCGTGGCCGAAGCCTTGATCCGCGATGGCTTCAAGGTGGCGCGGCGCAGCATAGGTGATGTGATTGCCGCCAACACGGAAATTTACATCGCCGACACCCTGGGCGAACTCGGCCTCTGGTATCGCCTTAGCCCACTGGCGGCGATGGGCGGTTCGCTCATTCCTCATGGCGGGCAGAATCCGATGGAGCCGGCGCGCCTCGGCATCGCCGTGGTTTTCGGCCCGCATATGTTCAATTTTGCTGAACTGAGTGCTGATCTGGTGACGCGCGGTGCAGCTCTGCAAGTTCCCGACGCGCAAGGGATGGCCTCGGCATTATCAGATTTGCTTGGAGACAGCGCCCACATGACCGCCATGGGCAAGGCCGGCGAGGCCTATGCCAACGAACGCAACGCTGTGCTCACCGATATGGAAGAGGCCGTGCTGCACCGGCTGACAAAACTGGATAGGGGCAACGAGCCATGAGTGAGACTAAGGATTTCGTGACGCTGCTGGAGCGCTTTTCCGATGCGGTGAAGCGCCAGGATGTGGCCGCCTTCACCCAGCTTTTCACGCCGGATGCTTATTATGACGACGTATTCTATGGCCGGCATGATGGCCGCCAGGCGATTGGCGAGATGCTGCAAAAATTCTTCCGCGATGGCAGTGATTTCGAATGGGAGATGGCCGACCCGGTGGCCGCCAATGGCATTGGCTATGCAAATTGGGTGTTTAGCTTCACCTCCAACAAAGCGCCAAACCAGGGCAAGCGCGTGCTGATGACCGGCGCCAGCCGCTATCGCCTGCGGGACGGCATGGTGAGCGCCTATAACGAATGGTGCTATCAGGCCTCCTGCCTGGTGGGCATCGGTGTGCCGGCCGCGGCCCTGGAAAAATCCCTGCTGCGCCAGGATGCCGCCTTCCGTGCCGCCGCCGATCCGATCAGGCATCGCTTGCGCTGAGGCCAAAGCGGCGCGACAATCGGGGCCTGCGGAGGAGTTGCCATGAGCATGACCGTTGACGCCCTGGCCGACCTGATCCCCGATGGCGCCAAAATTGCAGTGCCGCCGGATTATTCCGGTGTGGCGATGGAATTGACCCGCGCCATGATCCGGCGTGGTATCCGCGACCTGCATGTGGTGGGCGTGCCGGTGACGGGCCTGCAAACTGAATTGCTGATCGGTGCCGGTGCTGTGCGCGTGCTGGAAACATCGGCCGTCACACTGGGCGAATACGGCACCGCCTATCGTTTCATCGCAGCGCTGAAGAAAAAGCGATTCACGATGATGGATGCCACCTGCCCGGCGATTCATGCCGCCATCCAGGCTGCCGGCAAAGGCATCCCCTTCATGCCATTACGCGGCATGTTGGGCACTGACCTGCTCAAAAATCGTCCCGATTGGCAGGTCATGGACAATCCGTTCAGGGCGGAAGCCGATCCAATTGTGCTCCTGCCGGCAATCCGCCCTGATTTTGCCCTATTCCACGCGCCCTATGCTGACCGCAACGGCAATGTCTTCATCGGCCGGCGGCGCGAGCTGGTGGCCATGGCCCATGCCGCGAAGCAGACCCTGGTGACGGTAGAGGAGATTCGCGACATCGACCTGCTCGCCAATGAGGAAAGCGCCGCTGGCACGCTGACCGGCGCCTATATCGGCGGCATTGCCGTGGCTCCGCGCGGCGCCTGGCCGGTGAATCTGTGGAATCTCTACGGCCATGACGAAGCGCATATCACGCGCTATTGCGAATTGGCCCGCAGCGATGCCGGCTTTGCACAATATCTTGCTGAATTCGTGCACCCCAAGCAGGCGGCGGAATAGCACGATGAATGACCTTGCCGTCCGGCCGCAGGAATTGCTGATCCACACCATTGCCCGGCTGCTCGCTGGCTGCCGCCTCATCGCCACCGGTTCTTCCTCGCCAATCCCCGGCGCCGGTGCCCTGCTGGCCCGGGCGCAATCGGGCGGGCAGATGCGGGTGAATGTGCTGGGCAGTATCCGCAACGATTTCTTCTGCGATGGCGGGGTGGAATTATTCGATATCGCAGCCCAGGGCCGGCTTGAGGCTTTTTTCCTCGGCGGTGGCCAGATTGATGGCGAGGCGAATATCAATCTGGTGGGCGCCGGCGGCGAATACCCGCAAACCGATGTGCGCTGGCCGGGCTCTTTTGGCTCGGCTTACCTTTATTATCTGGTGCCGCGCGTGATCCTGTTCCGCGAGGAGCATTCACGCCGTGTATTGGTGCCAAAGGTGGATTTTATTTCCTCCGCTGGCCCGAAGAATGACGGCACCTATCGCCCCGGCGGGCCGGTGGGGCTGCTCACCAATCTTTGCTGGTTTTCTTTTGATCGCCCACGGCGGCGCTTCACGCTGGAAAGCGTGCATCCCGGGCATAGCGTGGAAGAGGTGCGTGATAATACCGGTTTTGATTTCGATTGCCCGCCAAGTGCACCGGCCACCCAGGCGCCCGATGCCGCGACTCTGGCCCTGATGCGGGGCCAGATAGCGCGGGAATTGGCCGAGACCTATCCGCGCTTTGTGGCTCGCCTTTTCCCCCAGGCTGTCGCGGCATGAAGCGTGCGGTGCTAGTCCTGCTGCTCGCCCTGGTGTTGGTGCCGCTGGGCGTCAGCGGCGCTTCCGTGGCCTTGAGCGAGCGGCCGCATTGGTCTGTGGCCTCCACTGACAGCCTCAGTCTGGCGCCCGATCCAGCCACCACGCACGAAGCCGTGATCCAGGTTTACGCCGCCCGGCTCTGGGGCTGGCGCGGGGCATTGGCAGTACATAGCTGGATCGCGGTGAAGCCGGAAGGCGCCGCGCAATTCCAGCGTTTTGAAATCGTGCGCTGGAGTCAGCCCAATCTACGCCGTCGCTTGGGCCAGCCAGATACACGCTGGGCCGGCAACCCGCCGGAACTGCTGCTGGACAAGCGCGGACCTGAAGCGGCCCGGCTGATCCCGGCCATCCTCGCCAGCATCGCGCAATATCCTTATGCCGAGAATTATGTGACCTGGCCTGGTCCGAATTCCAATAGCTTTATCGCTCATATTGGCCGCAGCGTGCCCGAACTGGGCCTGCAATTGCCGCCCACCGCCATCGGCAAGGACTACATCACCGATGGCGCCTTGATCGGCCCCGCTCCCAGCGGCCAGGGTGTACAACTCTCGCTATTCGGCCTGGCTGGGCTAGCCATCGCGCCTAAGGAAGGGTTGGAGCTGCATCTGCTCGGCCTCACCTTGGGTATTGATCCGCTGCGGCCGGCTGTAAAACTGCCAGGGCTCGGTCGCATCGGAATGGCGCCAGCGGTAACCAATCTGAAAAATTGAACTTCACGCTGGCGTTATCTTGGCGCCATTTCGCGCACCCAAGTGTTATGATCGACCATGAAGGGAGCGTGTTAGCGTCTGCCAGCGTTCAAGGACGCTATATGTTATCCACTCGCCAAGGAGTTCTGACCATGAAGACCGCTGCCATTCTTGCCGCCACGGCAATCGCCGCCGCCCTGTCGCTGCAGCCGCTGACCGCTTCGGCCCAGGATGCCAAGACCGAGAAATGCTACGGCGTTTCCAAGGCCGGCAAGAACGATTGCCAAACGGCCACCTCCTCCTGCGCCGGCTCGGCGAAGAAAGATAAGCAGGCTGATGCCTGGATTGCGGTGCCTGCCGGCACTTGCGCCAAGCTGTTCGGCGGCAGTATGACCGCTGGCAAGGCCTGACGTGATCGGCGGCTCGCATCAACCTGAATCCTGTCAGGCGGAATCCCGCCGTGCAGGAATCGGTTGGCGCGGGCCGCACCACGCACTCTTGCTGGATCAGTTGCCGCAAGTCGGCTGGCTGGAAGTGCATGCGGAAAATTACATGGGTGGCGGCGCGCCGCTGTATTTCCTGGAGCAGGCGCGGCGGCATTGGCCGATTTCAATCCATGGCGTCGGTCTGGGCTTGGGTGGCGCAGAACCGCCAGACGACGCGCATCTCAAACGTTTGGCCTGGCTGGTGGAGCGGGTCGATCCTTTCCTGGTCTCCGAGCATCTCGCCTGGGTGGGCGTGGATGGCCGCTACTATAATGATCTGCTGCCCACGCCTTATACAGATGAGAGCCTGGATGCGGTCTGTCGTAATGTCACCCAAGTGATGGACCGGCTGAAGCGCCAGATTCTGATCGAGAATCCCTCTACTTATCTGCGCTTCACCGAAAGCCGCCTCTCGGAAGTGGATTTCCTCAGCGGCTTGGCCTCGCGCACCGGCTGTGGCCTGCTTTGTGATGTGAACAATATCTATGTCTCCAGCTTCAACCATGTGGGAGCCGGTGCCGCCGAAGCGGTGGCTGAAGCCTATCTGCGCGCCCTGCCGGCGGCGGCGGTGCGTGAAATCCACCTCGCTGGCCATAGCGAAAACGATGCCGATGGCCACCCCATCCTGATTGACGACCATGGCTCCATCGTGACCGAGAGCGTCTGGCGGCTTTACCGCATTGCCGCCAGCCTATTCCCCCAGGCCGAAACGCTGATCGAATGGGATAGCAACCTGCCGCCCCTGAGCGCTCTGGTTGCCGAGGCTGAATTGGCTGACCGCCATCGCGCTGCCGCGCTCATGATCGCTGACGAGGATTCGGATGAGCGGGCTGCTTGAACTGCAACGGGATTTCGCGGCGGCCCTGGTCGGCCGGCCCAGCGCCGTGGCGGCCCGTACGGTGGACGATGCCATTCCCGCCACCGGCCGCGTGCAGGTCTATGCCAATCATTTCCGCATCAGCCTGATCGAGGCATTGGCCACTACCTTCCCGGTTACCCATGCCCTGGTGGGTGAAGCTTTCTTTGCCCAGGCCGCGCGCAGCTTCGTGCTGCGCCAGCCACCGCGCGATCCACGCCTCTATTGTTATGGCGCGGATTTTCCCAATGCCCTGAAGGCGCTACCCGATCTTGCCGGCCATGCCTATCTGCCCTGCGTGGCGGCGTTGGAATGGGCCATGAACGAGGCCTATCACGCCGAGGATGCGCCGGCTTTCAGTGCCGCAGATATCGCCGATCCAGCCGCCGTGGCGGCACTGACATTACGGCTGCATCCTTCGGCACGCCGCTTGGACACACCGTGGCCGGTGAGCGAAATCTGGCAGGTGCATCAGCCCGAGGCACCATCCGTGGAGAGCATCGACCTGAAGCAAGGCGGCGAGCAATTGCTGATCTGGCGCAGCGGCATCGATGTTTGTTGGCGCAAGCTCGGCGCCGCTGAAGCCGCTTTGCTGGATGCCGCCCAGGCAGGCCGGCCTTTGACCGACGCTGTGGCTGCGGCCACAGCGGCCGGCCCGCTGGATTTTGCCGCCAGTTTCGCCTGGTGCCTCGAAGGCGGCGTGTTCCGCCGGCCAGAATAAACCGACAGGAAGTCCGTGATGCTGTACTCGATCCGCGCCAGCCTTGAAACCATTCCGCTCAGCCTGATGCAACTGATGCTGCGCATCGGCATCGGCATGATCTTCTGGCGCTCTGGCCTCACCAAGGTGGTGACCAACGAGGCGGGCAGTCTGCCCGCCTTCCCGCCGCGCCTGGCCGAAGGCACCGTCGATCTCTTCGCCACTGAATACAAGCTGCCTTTGCTGCCGCCGGAACTCTCGGCCATGCTCGGCGCGCTTGGTGAATTGACACTGCCGGTCTTCCTCATTCTCGGCCTGTTGGGGCGCCTCTCGGCGGCCGGTTTGCTGGTGATGACTCTGGTGATCCAGTGGGTTTATCCGAGCAACTGGACCGAGCATTTGTTCTGGGCCGGCGCTTTGCTGCTGATCGTTGCGCGGGGTCCTGGCTTCTTGTCGCTGGACGCCATTATCTGGCGGCGCTGACGCCACGCCCTGCCCACCACAAAGCCAGCGGCCCGATCAGCGCGCCCAGGCCCATCACGCCGAGGCCGAGCCCCCAGGTCATCACGCTATCGCCGAAATCGGGTTTTACCGCATCCAGTGCCAAACCGACGCAGAGCGGCCCCAGCACACTGGCACCGAAGCCGAAAATCGAATGCACCGCCATGGTGGCGCCCCGCGCCTCTGGTGTGGCCGCCGCCATCATGCCGGCAGTCAGCGCGCCGGAATCGCCGCAGATGAAAATGAAATACACCGCCATGAACAGCAGCACACCGAAGAGTGGCAGGGCGGCGGTGAAGCCATAGACCAGCCCCATGCAGCCGGAAATGCCCATGATCAGCATCAGGGCGCGGCGACGGCCCACTTTCAGCGCCACTTCATTACCCAGCAGGCTGGCTGGCAGGCCGATCAGCGTGATGATGGCGGCAAGCAAGGCCGGCCCTGGCAACGCCGCAGCCAAGGCGGCGTCACGCGCCAGCACGAAAACTAGGAAAGCCGTGAGCCAGGTGCGCATGGCCAGCAATTCGAAACCATGCGCACCATAGGCGATGATATAACCCAGCGCCGCGCGGTTGCGGAAAACCGGGCGCCAATCCAGCTTCGGCCGCTCGGCGGGATGCAGCGGCGGCCGGTCTGACAGCAGCTTCCAGGTCAGGAATCCGGGCAGCATGGCAAGAAATCCGATCACCGCGAAACTGATGCGCCAGCCGAACCATTCCGCCAGCAGGCCGGTCAGCGTGAAACTGGCGGCGATGCTGATCGAATAGCTGGCGGTGTATATGGTGACGGCGCGACTCTGCAATGCCGGCTCGGAGCCAGACGGCATTTCGCTCAAACGATCCGTGAGCGCGCGAAGGCCCGGCATATAGATTGCGGCATGGCCGATCCCGGCAATGCCGCGCAATACCACCCCCGACCAGAAGCCTTCCGCGAAACCAGCGAAGATCAGCGTGCTGCCGCCGGCGAGGACGCAGCCGGCCATGAAGATGCGTTTGGCATCATATCGGTCGGTCAGCAGCATGGCCGTGGCAACACTGACCATGTAGCCGAGATAATAGATGCCAGCGATCCAGCCAGCCTCGGTATTGCTCAAATCCCAGGCGGCGATGAATTCCGGCACAAGGGCGGGAAAGGAGGAATTTGGCAGGATAGCAAACACGCCGAGCGCGGATAACAGCAGGATCAGGCGGCGCGGCGTTGCACTCACGGGCATGGGGTGAACTTTTCCTGGGATTTTCATGGGCTTTTCATGGAGTTAACACCCTGCCGCGCTTGACGGCCAGCCCTGAACCCTATGTCATGCTCGGAAAAACACGTCTCGGAGGCAACGCCATGCTGATCTCTACCCGCCGCACCTTCCTGTTGGGAGCTTCCGCATTGAGCACCTTGCCGCTCATTGGCTGCGCCGGCACTATGCCGCCCGCACCCACCCCCATCGTTTTCGTGCATGGCAATGGTGATACCGCCGCCCTATGGCATACCGTGATCTGGCGTTTTGAATCGAATGGCTTCCCGCGCGATCGCCTGTCCGCCATCGATTTCCGCTACCCGCTGTCGCGCAGCGCCGATGACAAGGAGCAACCCTTGCGCTCTTCCACCACCGAAGCGCGCCAGGAACTAGCCGCCTTTGTTGCTGATGTGAAACGCCGCACCGGCGCTGAGAAAGTGGCATTGGTTGCCTCCTCGCGCGGCGGTAACGCGGTGCGCAACTTCCTGAAAAATGGCGGCGGCACCGCCCATGTCAGCCATGCGATCCTCTGCGGCACACCCAATCATGGCGTGATTGTTTCCGACCGCGTGCTGGTGGGCAGCGAATTCAACGGCGCCGGCGCATTCCTGCGGCAATTGAACGATGGCCCCAATGAAGTGGTGCCGGGCACGCTCTGGGCCACCACGCGGTCAGACAACAACGACAAATTCGCCCAGCCCGACGGCAAGTATCTTGGCCTGCCGGCCGGCACTGCCACCGGCGTCACCTTTGAAGGCCCAGCCCTGAAGGGCGCCAAGGATATTGTACTGGCCGGCCTGGATCACCGCGAGGTCGCCTTCCATCCCAAGGCTTTCGCTGCAATCTACGAGTTCCTGCTCGGCAAGCCTCCCGCCAGCACCGCCATCCTGCCCGAGGCGGCACCCTTGCTGAACGGCAAAGTGAACGGCATGCCCGGCGGCGTGCAGACCAACCTGGCCGTTGAAGGCGCCAAGGTGGAGATTTACGAGACCGATCCGGCCACCGGCGCGCGCCGTGGCCTGGTGCATAGCAAGACCACCGGCGCCGATGGCTTGTGGGGTCCCTTCACCGCCAAGCCGACCGCGACCTATGAATTCGTTGTCGCGGCACCGGGCGAGGCCATCACCCATATCTATCGCACGCCCTTCCCGCGCTCGTCCGATATCGTGCATCTGCGCCCCGCGCGCCTGACCGATGCCGACAAGGCGGCGGGTTCGTCGATCACGCTGACCCGGCCGCGCGGCTATTTTGGCCATGGCCGCGATGTTTTCACCATTGATGGCGCGGTGGCGCCGGGCATCCCGGAGGGTGTGGCCTCGATTTCTACCGGCACCTTGCGGCTGCCGGCAGCAGCGCCACGCACGGTGATCACGCGCGGCAACGACGAGACCATTGCGGTGCAAAGCTGGCCCACGGCGGAAAACCGCATCGTGCTGGCCGAGCTGCATTACTAAGATTGAGAGCGTTCCCGGGCCTGATCGGCCCGGGCGCCCCGGTATTGGCTACGGACCCTAGTTCTTCTGGAAGAAGCCGAAGATCTTGGCCACTTCTTCCATGGCCGCGCCATAGGGCCGGGCTTTGCTCATATCGGCGATCTTGGCGTAGCTCTCAGCAATCATGTCCGGAGTTACTTCCGCACCAGCGCCAAAGAACACGCCATCGGATTCCACCATCTGCGCCTTGGCATAGACGCCGGCACCTGCCGATACGATGTCGCCGCTGGAGGCGCAGGATTCCGCACAGAGATAGACCACGGCAGCCGTGATGAATTCCGGCTTCAGATGCGGCAGCAAAGCCGGCGGGAACAGGGCTTCGGTCATGCGCGTGGCCGCCACCGGGGCGATGGTGTTCACCAGGATGCCATTCTTGGCGCCTTCCTGCTTCAGCGCGTTCATCAAGCCGACCAGGCCAAGCTTGGCTGCGGCATAATTGGTCTGGCCAAAATTGCCATAAAGCCCGGCAGCCGAGGTGGTCATCACCACGCGGCCATAATTCTGCGCCTGCATCACCGGCCAGGCCGCCTTGGTGACATAAGCCGAGCCGAGCAGATGCACATCCACCACCGTGTCGAAATCGGTGACTTCCATCTTGGCGAAGCTCTTGTCGCGCAGGATGCCGGCATTGTTTACCAGCACATCGACGCGGCCCCAGGCATCGGTGGCGCTTTGCACGATACGCGCGGCACCAGCGGCATCCGACACGCTGTCGTGATTCGCCACCGCCTCGCCACGCCCGCCATGAGTTGTCGTAAGGGCCTTGATCTCGGCCACCACCTGATCGGCCGCCTTGGCCGAGCCGCCGGTGCCATCCACTGCGCCGCCCAGGTCATTCACCACTACCTTGGCGCCGCGCGCGGCCAAAGCCAGGGCATGGCTGCGGCCCAGGCCCGAACCCGCGCCGGTGACAATGGCAACGCGCCCCTGAAAATCGATAGCCATCCTGTCTCTCCCGTCAGCTTTTCTTGTTTTCCAGTAACAGATCGCAGATTTCGCGCACCGCGCCATCGCCGCCGCGCGCCTGCGTCACATAGGCCGCCACCGCCTTCACCTGCGGCCGGGCATTAGCCACGGCAATCGGCAGGCCCACGGCCTTGAGCACCGTCAGGTCGTTCACATCATCGGCCACATGTGCCACTTCATGCAGGCCAATGCCCAGTTCGGCGCAGATCGCCTGCAGTTTCGGCAGCTTGTCATGCACGCCCATATGGCAATGGCGGATGCGCAGCTTCTCGGCCCGGCGGGCAATGGCCGGGGTGTCGCTCATGGTGATGAGGCAGACCTCGATGCCGGCTTTCAGCACCGCCACGATGCCGAAACCATCCTGCACATGGTATTTGCGCGCCTCGTTGCCATCCTCAAGGTAATAGAGCCCGCCATCGGTAAGCGTGCCATCAAGATCCAGCGAGAGCAGCTTGATCTGGGCGAATGTCTTGGTCAGCGCGGCATCAGGCATGAATCGGGCGGCTCCCGGAATGAGGCGCCGATTATGCGCGAACCCGCCGGGGGCACCAGTGCCGACGCAACGTCAACCCTGGCGATGATTTGGTTGGCGTCCAAGAAATCAGGGGAAATATAGGAGTATATTCTTTGTTGCTATTATATTCTTTTTATGCCATTCTTGTTCTACTCATGTAGCCATCAATACCCCTTTTTGTCGATAGGATTTTTGCCGTCGAAACCAGACAGGAGATAATCAATGGCCCAATATCGTTTTCAGCTCAGCCGCGCCATGAGCGCCGACCGCCAGGTGGATATCGACGACATCCTGCAGACCAAGCAGGCCTTGAACCGCCTCGGCTATTACCGCTCGGAACATGGCCTGGATGGCGGCTGGGTGGATGGCGAGATGTTCAGCGGCATCCGGCGCCTGCAGCGTGATAACGGCCTGCGCGAGGATGGCGAGATCAAGCCGGAGAGCGAGACCGCCAAGATTATCAACCGCCTGCTGCGCTCGGCGCCCACCAATGACGAACCGGAGGCGCCGGCGAATGACAATGGCGAGCAGGTGGCCGGCAAGCCAAAGTGCGAGAGGCAATACTTGGCCGATTCTAAGCTCTGCCGCGTGCTGCTGAACCCTGCGTCTCGCGGGCGCTGTTGGGCATCCGCAAGCCAACGGAAGGATGCCTGCAATCGGGGCATGTATGTCCCAAATTTGCAGGCAGGCGGCCAGACCTCTACAGACGAAGCATAAGGTCTCTTCACATGCTCACCGCACCCTTCCTGAAACGCGTTTCCGTAATCCCGGAGAAAGTGGTGCGGAGCGTATTTCCGTTCAGCCGCCTGCCGTGGCTGAGCGACGATTTCGAGCTGGAATTCACGGCGCCTATCACCATTCTGGCCGGCGAGAATGGCAGCGGCAAATCCACGTTGCTGGAGGCCATTGCTCATCTCGCCGGCTTTCCTCCCTATGGTGGCAGCCGGGATCACCAACTCCTCAAAAGTGGTGGTGCTGACCCGCTCTCCACTGCGCTGCGTGGCTCCTGGCTGCCGAAGGTGACGCGCGGCTTCTTCTTTCGCGCTGAAAGTTTTTTCAACCTCGCCGACTATATTGATCGCGAAAGCAGTCCGGCGTCTTGGGGCGGCAAGGATTTGCATGCCCAAAGCCATGGCGAATCCTTCCTCGCCACCTTCCGTCACCGGCTCGGCACCAATGACCGCAGCCTCTATATCCTGGACGAGCCCGAGGCCGCGCTGTCACCGCAGCGTTTGGGCCAGTTCGTGCGCATTCTGGATGAATGGCAGACATCGAGCCGCACCCAGGCGATCATCGCCACTCATTCACCGATCATGATGGGCCTGCCTGGCGCCGACCTGCGCCTGATCGAGCCTGAAGGCATCCGCCCTTGCAGGCTGCGCGAGGTGCCGCATTTCCGCGTGCTGCAGGATTTCTTCGCCGATCCGGAAACCTATTACGACGAGAAACTGAACACGCCGCTGCCAGACGTTGAAAATGACGATGGCTTCGAGCCCGATGACGAGCCCTATTGAGGCATCCATGCCGCTGACCGCACCTTTCCTGAGGAAGATTTCGCTGCTGCCGGAGAAGATCGAACGCGATGCTTTCCCTTTCACCACCCTGCCCTGGCTGACCGATGATTTCGAATTGGCTTTCGAGAAACCGATCACCATCCTGGCCGGCGAGAATGGCAGCGGCAAATCCACGCTGCTGGAGGCTATCGCCAGCCTCTGCGGCTTCTCGGTTTTTGGCGGCAACCACAATCACGGCCTGATGCGAGTAGGCGAACGCGATCCCTTGCGCGAAGCCCTGCGCCCCGCCTGGCTGCCGAAAATCAGCCGCGGCTTTTTCCTGCGCGCCGAAAGCTTCCTGCATCTGGCCGATTATATTGACCGCGAAGGTTTTCCGGATGCCTGGGGTGGGAAGTCACTCCAGGAACGCAGCCACGGCGAATCCTTCCTCACCACTTTCCGGCTCAAGCTGGCCGGGCAGCAGCAGAGCATCTACATCCTGGATGAGCCGGAGGCCGCGCTGTCGCCGCAGCGGCTGAACCAGTTTCTGAAAATCATGGATGATTGGCAGAATTCCGGCCGCGCCCAGGCAATCATCGCCACCCATTCACCGATCATCATGGGTATGCCGGGCGCCGACCTGCGTATGATCGGGCCTGAGGGCATTCAGCCCAGCCGCCTGCAGGATGTGCCGCATTTCCGGCAATTGCGCAGCTTCTTCGATGATCCGGAAAGCTATTACGACGAGGCGATCAGCACGCCGCTGCCCGACCTGGAGCCGCAGGGCGAGGAGGAGGACGAAGACTAGCGCTTCTTCGCCTTGGCCTTCTTCTTCGGCTTGGGCGGACCGGGATCATCCACCCAATCGACGATGTGGTGCTCCAGCGGCCCGGCCTTCAATTCCGATACCGCCTTGCCACGCACCGAAACACCCAGTTTATGCACCAGATCGCGGTCGCCGCTTTTCAGGTAATGCCACCAGGGCAGATCCTTGCCCAGATGCACCCGGCGATAGCCGCAGGTGGCGGGCAGCCAATCCATCTTCGCCACAACCGCAGGCGTGAGCTTGATGCAATCGGGCACGATTTTCTTGCGCTCGGGGTAATTCGAGCAGGCACCGCTTTTGCAGTCGAGCAACCGGCAGGCCACATTCGTCGCCTCCAGCGTGCCCTCGTCTTCATCCTCAAGCCTATAGAGGCAGCATTTGCCGCAGCCGTCGCAGAGCGATTCCCATTCGGCGGTGCTGAGCTGCTTCAGCGTCTTGGTGCGCCAGAAGGGCTTCTGGTTTGGCATAGGGCCAAGGCTTCAGCGCTTGGTGTGCTTGGCGATGAAGGCCGTGACGCGCGGCGCAATTTCCTCGCGCCAGCGGCGGCCGTTGAACACGCCATAATGGCCCACGCCCGGCTGCAGGTAATGCTCGCGTTTGGCATTCGGGATGCGGCCGCAGATGGTATGCGCCGCCTGGGTCTGGCCGATGCCGGAAATATCGTCGAGCTCGCCTTCAATGGTGAACAAAGCCGTGCGGTCGATGGCATTGGTATCCACAATCTGGCCACGCCAGGGGAAACGGTGCAGCGGCAGCAGATGCTTCTGGAACACGCGCTCCACGGTTTCCAGGTAATAATCCGCCGGCAGGTCCATCACCGAGAGATATTCGTCATAGAAAGCCTTGTGCGCCTTTGCACTGTCGCCATCGCCCTGGATCAGGTGATGGAACAGCCGCACATGGGCGCCGACATGGCGATCCAGGTTCATGCTCATGAAGCCGCTGAGCTGGATGAAGCCGGGATAGACCCGGCGCATGAAGCCTGGATAATTCACCGGCACGCGGTTGACCACCGAATGCTCGAACCATTCAATGGAATGCTCCTGCGCCAGCGTGTTGGGCACGGTGGGGCTCAAGCGCGTATCGATCGGGCCACCCATCAGCGTCATCGACGCCGGGGCATTGCGATCGCGCGCCTGATTCATCAGCGCCACGGCGGCCAGCACCGGCACGCTGGGCTGGCACACACCCATCACATGGGTGCCGGGGCCAAGGTGATGCAGGAACTGGATCACATAATCGATGTAATCATCCAGGCCGAACTCGCCCTCGCGCAACGGCACCTGGCGGGCATCGCGCCAATCGGTGATATAGACCTCGTGATTGGGCAGCATGGCTTCCGCCGTGCCGCGCAGCAATGTGGCGTAATGACCAGAGAGCGGCGCCACGATCAGCAGCTTGGGATCCTGGCGGCCTTCCGTGCCTTCGCGCTTGAAATGCTTCAACTGGCAAAACGGCAGGCGCAGCACCACGTCTTCACTCACCGCGCGCTTCTTGCCGCCCACCAATGTGGTCTCAAAACCGAATTTCGGCTTGGCATAGCGCCGCGTCACACGCTCGAACACCTCCAGCCCTGCGGCCAGGCCGCGCGCGGCGGGCGTGAAATTCACCGGCAAATACGGCAGGTTCAGCAAACTGGCCTGCGCCTCGGCCACCAGACGCATCGGCGCCATGGCGGCATGTTGCCACTCGTGCAGTTGATAGAGCATCCGGGTCCCACCCCTATGTCAGCGGCAATACGTTGCCGCACGCGGTGTGTAGCGATCAAACGGACGCTTGGTCGATTCACCCGTTAAGCATTACAAGAAAACGACACTAAGAATAGTTAAATTTTGCACTGCAAAAATATACCTTAGGCGGTCTTGACGCCGCGCTTAAAGTGCCGACTTGACGCGCTTGGCGATTTCTTCTGGCGTCGCATTATGGCGGAAATGCGCCAGATACTTGCCATCCCGATTCATCAGATAGAGGAAACCGGAATGATCCACGGAATAATCCAGGCTGGAATTGGCCAGCTTGACCTTCTGGAAATAGACCCGGTAGGCCTTCGCCACTGCGGCAATCTGTTCCGGCGTGCCGGTTAGGCCGATCAGGCGTTCGTGGAAGGCCTGCACATATTCCTTCATGGCCGCCGGGGTGTCGCGCTCTGGGTCGACTGTGATCAGGATCGGCGCCACCTCGGAAGCTGCAGCGCCGAGCTCATCCAGTGCGATAGCCACCGTCTGCAGCGCCGTGGGGCAGATATCGGGGCATGAGGTGAAGCCGAAATAGACCAATTGCAGCTTGCCGCGATAATCTTTGTCGCTCACTGTGCGGCCATTCTGGTCCACCAGGCTGAACGACCCGCCGATGCTCACCTCGCCGATACCGGCGCCGTCCTGCTTGCCGCCCTCAAGCCAGCTCACGATGCCGAAACCGGCGAAAACCAGCACGCCCGCCACTGCTGCGATAGCCAAGCCGCGTATCAGGCCACGGAATGCGGTGTTCATGGCGCCTTGCCCCCCATGGCTTCGGCCGTGGCATCGATAAAGCCAGCCAAAGCCACGTCGCGCGCGCTCAGGCCACCGGCATCATGGGTGGTGAGCGTGATATCCACGCGACTCCACACGTTGAACCACTCGGGATGATGATCGGCCTTCTCGGCCGCCAGGGCGATGCGGGCCATGAAGCCGAAGGCTGTGTTGAAATCCTTGAAGCGCAGGCTGCGCTGGATGGCATCGCGATCTGGCAACAGCGCCCAATGGTGCAATTGCTGCAGCGCCGCCTGGCGCTCGGCGCCCGCCAGCTTGGTAATAGCCATGGAAGCCTCCTGCTCTCGCGCTATACAAAACCCGATCCACCGTTTACCTATCGTGGACCACGCTTCCTCGCAACCACCTGGGACAACACGCCGCATGGCTTCCAGTTCACATATGGGTGCGGAGCGCCTGCCGCCGAGCCTCGACGAAATCGCCGCGCTGGCCGAGGGCGAACGCTCACGCCTGATGCCGGCCCTGGGCCGCTATATCGATGGCGTGCCGTTCCGGGTCGAGGATTTCCCCGATGAAGATGTGCTCACCGCCATGGGCATCGAGAACCCGTTCGAGTTGCTCGGCCTCTATCACGGCGGCAGTCTGACGGCTGAGGAAGCCGGCGCCACCGGCACCATGCCGGCGATGATCTTCCTCTACCGCCGCCCCTTGCTGGATTACTGGTGCGAGACATCGGAATCCCTGGGCCGCGTGGTGCGCCATGTGCTGATCCACGAGATCGGCCACCATTTCGGCCTGTCCGACGACGACATGGACCGCATCGAAGCAGACACCGACTAGCTAGGCAGCAACCATTGGCGCCGCCAGCGGCTGCGGCAGTGTCACGGTGACCCGCGTACCACGGCCTGGCGCGCTGTCGATCTCCAGCTTGCCACCATGCTGTTCGGTGAGCTTCAGCGCCAGCGGCAAGCCCAGCCCGGTGCCGCGCGTTGCTTCCGTAACATGGCCGCTGGCCTGGCCGAACGGCACCAGGGCGCGCGCCACCTGCGCCGCATTCATGCCCGGGCCTTCATCGGCCACAGTGAAAACCAGGGCATTGGGCTGCGTCACCGCAGTGAAATGCACTTCACTGCCGGGCGGTGAGAATTTCACTGCATTGGACAGCAGGTTGACCAATATCTGCTTGATGGCGCGGGCATCGGCCTGGAAATCCGGTGCATCGGGCGGCACCTCCATGCGCAGCCGCACCCGCCGCGCGGCGGTGAGGCCGGATACCAGCAAAGTTGCGGTACGCATGGTTTCTTCCAGATCGAGCAGTTCCGGATGCAGCTCGAGCTGGCCGGCCTCCACTTTGGAGAGATCGAGGATATCGTTGATCAACGACAGCAGATGCTGGCCGCTCTCATGGATATGGCGGGCATATTCGCGGTACTTGCCATTACCAATGGGGCCGAATACTTCACCCTCCAGCACCTGGCCGAAACCGATCACGGCATTGAGCGGCGTGCGCAGTTCGTGGCTCATATGGGCGATGAAATCCGACTTGGCGCGCGAGGCATGCTCGGCCTGCAGCCGCGCCGCCGCCGCCTGATCCAGGGCGGCGGCCAACCGCGCCGCCTGGGCACGCAGATCGCTGGCGCCAGCATGGGTGACGCGGCGGTGATGCTCAATGGCGTAGTTGGAGAAGACACCCACCACCAGGGCGGCGAAAAGATAGAACTGCATCACGGTGAAGGCGCCGAAACGGTCACCTTCCAACCAGAACAGCCACCAGACCACATCGTTGAGCGCCACCAGGAACAGCACCACCCAGAGAATTTCAAACAGGCTGAGGCGCAGCAGCACGAACAACGCCACCACCACCAGCAGGATGCCGGGAATATAGAAGTCACGCAAAGGCAGCGGCGCCAAAGCCACCAGCAGCACGAAACCGATGCTGATACTGATGCCGATGGCTTGCGAGAGCCACACCAGCTTTTGCGGCGAGCGTGCCTCGGGCCGGAAACTCAGCGCCAGTAGACCAATGAAACCGGCGCAGATCACGGCCCGCGCCAGCAGCAGCAAGGTGCGCCTTTCGCCGCCATAGAGCAGATCCACCAGGCCAAACAGGCCGAACAACAACAACGACAACAGCAAGGCAATGCGCGCATAGAGCAGCGTGCCGTCCAGTGTGGCGGCACGATAGGTCGCCTCTTCCGCCGGATCGGCGAAGCAGGCGTCGAACCAGCGCAAGCGCGGCCCCGCCTTGCCATCTTTCCGTGGTTGAGTCATCGCCATCCGGCTCTAGATTGCCCGCCCTTAAGGCATAGTCGCCCGATTCCAACCACCCTGGCAAGGCAGCCTCCAGGTTGTCAGGCGAGCAACTCCTGCACATAAGCCGGGACGATTTCCGAGGCCGGGCCATAGCGCGCCTCGGCAAAGAGCGAATGGCTCTCCGAAGGCTCAAGATTCAATTCCACCGTATGGGCGCGGCGGCGGCGCGCCTCGGCAACGAAGCCGGCCGCCGGATAGACATTGCCCGAGGTGCCGATGGAGACGAACAGATCGCAGGCATCCAGCGCCCGCTCGATGCGCTCCATGCCCATGGGCATCTCGCCGAACCACACCACATCGGGGCGCAGATAGCCCGGTATGCCGCAGGCCGAGCAGGCGGTGGCGAGATCAATCGCCTGATGGCAGGGGCGGATATCGCCGCAATTCTCGCAGCGGATTTTCAGCAGCTCGCCATGCATGTGCAAAAGCTTCGCGGAACCGCTGCGCTCATGCAGATCATCCACATTCTGCGTCACCAGCAGGAAATCGCCGCGCCATTCCCGCTCCAATAGGGCCAGCGCGGCATGGGCGGCGTTGGGCTGGGCCGCGATCAGGTTCTGCCGCCGGGCGTTATAGAAATCATGCACCAGGCCGGGATTGCGCGCGAAGCCTTCCGGCGTGGCAACATCGCGCAGATCGTATTTGCTCCACAGCCCGTCCTTGTCGCGGAAGGTGCCGAGGCCGGATTCGGCCGAAATGCCGGCGCCGGTGAGAATCACCAGCGAGCGGTACTTAGTCGCCATAGCCCCTAATCACCATACCCATAGGCGGGCTGCAGCGCACGGCGTTCCTGTTCCCAGGATTCGCGCTCGCGCGCCGCCTCATCGCGCTCCCAATCCTCGGCTTCATCATCCATCCAGGTATGGTCGCTGGAGCCATCCAGGCGGTAGATACGTTCCGGCGTATAGATGGCGCCGCCATGGGAGAGGAAGCTGGAGAACAGCACGAAGTGATCACAGGTGAAGGCTGGCGCGGAGAACAGCGCGTGATGCGCCAGATAGGCGCCGAGGCGATCCACCGGCGGCTGGTTCAGCCGCGCCAGCGTGACATGGGGCGCGAATTTACGCCGGTCCGGCGCCAGGCCCAGCCGCGCCATAGCACCATCCACTTTTTCATGCAGGCGGTCGAGGCTGGCCGATGGCCGCGTGCCGGCCCAGAGGCTGCGCGCCGCGCGCTTGTCGCCAAAGGTGCCCACGCCATGCAGCGCGATATCGAAGCCCGGCATCTGGATGCCGCTCAATTCATCCGCGACATGGCGGGCGGTGCGGCCATCCACTTCGCCGATGAAGCGGAGCGTGAGATGGAATTGCTCAGGATTGACCCAGCGCGCGCCAGGCAAACCGGCACATAGGGCGCGCAAAGCCAGCGACGTGGCTTCGGGCATGGCAAGGGCGACGAACAGGCGGACCATGGACGGATACTCCTCTCACGAGGGGCCTGCGACCACTGCAGTTAAAGAGTGATGTCAGGCGGCTGGATTGGGTTGATCACGATGGATCGCGTCGATGCCGTCGAGCACCTCCTTGGATAGTTTGAGATCGAGTGAATCGATGTCGGCTTTAAGCTGGTCGAGATTGGTGGCGCCGATGATATTCGCGGTCATGAATGGCCGCGTATTCACGAAGGCCAAAGCCATCTGCGCCGGATCCAGGCCATGCTGCCGCGCCAGCGCCACATAGCGCTCGGCGGCGCGCTCCACCTGCGGGTTGGAATAGCGCGTGAAGCGTGTGAACAGCGTGAGCCGCGCGCCGGCCGGCCTGGCGCCATTGAGATACTTGCCGGCCAGCACACCCATGGCGAGCGGCGAATAGGCCAGCAGGCCAACGTCCTCTTGCTGCGTCACTTCCGACAGCGACGCCTCATACCAGCGATTGAGCAGGTTATAGGGATTCTGGATCGAGACGATGCGCGGCAGCAGCTTGTCGGTCTCGGCCGCATGGATATGACGCATCACACCCCAGGCGGTTTCGTTCGACACGCCAACCGAGCGGATCTTGCCGGCCTTGATCAGCGCCGCCATGGCCGCGAGCGTTTCAGCAATCGCGATCGTGTCTTCGCTGTTCCAGGGATATTCGGCGCGGCCGAAATTGGTGGTGAGGCGATCTGGCCAATGGGTCTGGTAGAGATCGATGTAATCGGTGTTGAGCCGCTTCAGGCTCTTATCCACGGCCTCGACAATCTGCTTGCGGCTCAGATTCGGCGGCTGCTTGTCATCGCGCAGCCAGGTGAAATCGCCGCGCGGCCCGCCGCCGCGCCCGGCCACCTTGGTGGCCAGCACCACCTTGTCGCGATTCCTGCGTGCCTTGAACCAGGAACCGATATAGGCGTCGGTGCGGCCCTGGGTCTCGGCCTTGGGCGGCACCGGATACATCTCGGCGGCATCAATGAAATTCACGCCCCGCTCCAGCGCATAATCGAGCTGGGCATGGGCGTCGGCTTCGGAATTCTGCTCGCCCCAGGTCATGGTGCCCAGACAGATCAGGCTCACCTGCATATCGGTGCGGCCCAGACGGCGAAACTCCATGACGGCAATCCTTCAACAAGCACGATACGACCAGGGCATTGGCCACATATTGTAGGTGCCCCCGGTAAACGACAACAACTAATTGCGGTTAAGCCGGTTTTTGGCAATCCAGCCGCCCGCCGAATCCCATCCCATCCCGTTTCGGACTCGTTTTGATTCAAAAACCAGTTCGTTTCATCTCACTGGCGCTTCATTTTGCTTCGCTGGTGTTCGTTTCCGCTTCGCTGGTGTTCATTTCGGATTCGCCAGTGTTCGTTTCGCTTCGCTGGGGCTCACAGCCGCTTCTTCGTCTGCTTTGGCGGGCCAGACGATGGCTGCGAAAACCAGATTTCCAGGATATCATAAAAACAGAACAATAAAAGAACATATTCCGCCAGTCTGCTCCCGGCTACTACCGGAGGCAAAAGCCCCTCCCTCCGTGACGCGCACGCAACCTCTTCAACTAATTGCGGAAAAAACCTGACTCTTGCGCCCAAACGGCTAGAATAACGCGCAGAGCTGCGTGCAATAATCATCCATAACGAGGGGGACGCGCCATGCAGGGGATTTCAATCCGCGCCACGCTGGGCCTGATCATCGGCGTGCTGGGCCTGATGCTGGTGGCCTTCAGCCTCACCGCCCTGAACAGCGCCATCGAGCGCAGCAAGATGGCGCAGAAAGTGGCCAATCTGGCGCCGATCAGCCAGGCCTTCTTCTTCTCGCTGCAGCAGCATCGCCTAGAGCGCGGCAATGTGCTGATCACCCTGCGCGGCGATGCCCCGGCCAATGATGAGTCGCGCAAGAACGTGGCGGAATATGGCGCCAACGCCAAGGACGGCTATGCCAGAGGCATGGCGCAATTCGCCAAAATGTCTGACCAGCCCGGCGCGGCACCGCTGATCACCAAACTGAAGGCCGCGCATGACGCTGTGGAGGCGCTGCGGCCAAAACTGACCCAGGCCATCGCCGTGCCACGGGCGCAGCGCGATGCCGCCGCCGCCGCCGAATGGCCGCGCGCCACCCAGGCCTATCTCGATGCCGTGGAAGCGGCATCCGATTACCTCGAGGCCTCGCTGAAAATGGTTGATCCGATGGTGGATCAACTGCTCACCGTGAAGCGTACCGCCTGGACGGCGCGCAATTATGCCGGCTCGCTGGTCTTGCGCCTGCTGGCCTCGATGACCGCCGGCCAGCCCTGGACCCCGGCCGAAATCGCCGCGCATGCGGAAGATTTTGGCCGCGTGCTGACCGCCTGGGGCATCATCACCGAAGCCGCCGCGCGCAGCGATACGCCGGCCTCGGTGGTGGAGGCCGCCAACAAGGGCAAGGCGATCTTCGCCGGCAAGATGGCGGATGAGCGCAGCGCCGTGGTGACGGCGCTTTCCACCGGGCAGAAACCGGCGATCGCACAAGCCGATTTCCAGCCGCTGCAGGTGGAAGGCCTGTCGCTGATCAACGACGTGGCCAATACCGCGCTGAATGAACTGATCCTGCGTGCCGAGGCCCAGACCAAGGCGGCGCAGCGTGGCTTGGCCGTGAACGGCCTGCTGATGGCGGTGGCGGTGATCGTTACCGGCTTCGGCTTCCTGCTGGTGCAATGGCGCGTCAGTGGCCCGATCCTGCGCATGACCGAGGCGATGCAGCGCCTGGCCAACCGCGAATTGGAAGTGCTGATTCCGTTCGTGGAGCGCGGCGCCGAGATCGGCCGCATGGCCAAGGCTTTGCAGGTATTCAAGGAAAGCATGATTGCCCGCGAACAGGCGGAAGCCGATATCGCCCGCCAGCGCGAGGAAGCCGAGCGCAGCCGCGTGGAGCGCGAGGCGGGCGAGAAGAAGGCCGGCGAGGAAATCGCTGCACTGGTGAACCAGGTGGCCGAGGGCGACCTTTCCAGCCGCATCACAGAATCCGGCAAGACCGGCTTCTTCCTTGCCACCAGCCAGCAGATGAACCGCCTGGCCGCCACCTTGCAGGCAGTGAGCGAGGAACTGGCTTCCGTGATGGGCGCCATGGCGGGCGGCGATCTGCGGCCCAGCGTGAAGGGCGATTATCGTGGCGTGTTCGGGCAGATCAAGGATGGCGTGAACAGCATGGCCGGGCAGATGCGCGATTTCGCCGGACGCCTCACCAACACCGCGCAATCGGTGCGCACGGCATCGGATGAAATCTCCACCGGCAGCCAGGACCTGGCGCAGCGCACCGAAAGCCAGGCGGCGAGCATCGAGGAAACCGCCGCGAGCATGCATGAGATCACCACCACGGTGAAGCAGAATGCCGATAACGCCCAGGCCGCCAATCAATTGGCGACAGCGGCACGTGACACGGCGGAAAAAGGCGGCAGCGTGGTGGCCAATGCCGTCACCGCCGTGACGCAGATCGAGGCCAGCGCGCAGAAGATTTCTGACATCGTTGGCTTGATCGACGAGATCGCCTTCCAGACGAATCTTCTCGCGCTGAATGCCTCCGTGGAAGCCGCGCGTGCCGGTGAAGCCGGCAAGGGCTTTGCCGTGGTGGCGCAGGAAGTGCGCGCGCTGGCGCAACGCTCGGCCAATGCCTCGAAGGATATCAAGGCGCTGATCCAGCAATCCAATGCTCAGGTGAAAACCGGCGCCAGCTTGGTGAACCAGACCGGCTCAAGCCTCACCGAGATCGTCGCTTCGATCAAGAAAGTGTCGGATATCGTGGCCGAGATCGCGGCGGCCAGCCGCGAGCAGGCTACCGGTCTGGATCAGATCAACACCGCCGTGGGCAGCATGGATGAGATGACCCAGCGCAATGCGGCTTTGGTGGAAGAAACCACGGCGGCCGCGCAATCACTGGCCGGACAGGCGCGCGAATTGGCGCAGCTGATCGGCTTCTTCAAGCTCGATGACACGCCGGCTGCCGCCGCACCGCCACCGCCAGCAGTTGCCGCGCGGCCAGCCCCGGCACCAGCACAGGCAAGGCCCATGGCGGCCAAACCGGCACCCGCCAAGCCGGCCATGGCAGCCAAACCTGCAGCCGCCAGGCCGGCAGCCGCGCCGACTGCGGCGCCGCGCCCGGCCGCGGCACCGCCGAAAACCGCCGACGACGACGATTGGCAGGAATTCTAGGTCAGGGTTTGAGCCAGGCCTGCACGGCAGGGCTTGAGCGGCGCACCATCTCGGCCACGCCTTCGCGGTTGGGGTGCATGCCGTCATCCAGCGTCAGCGTGCGCTGTGTCGCCACGCCATCCAGGAAGAAGGGATAGAGCGGCGTTTTGTATTTTGCCGCCAGCGCAGGATAGATCGCGTTGAAGCGGCGGCCATAATCCTCGCCCAAGTTCGGCGCCGCCAGCATCCCGGCCAGCATCACCTTCACGCCGGCCTGCTGCAGCTTGGCGATGATCTTTTCCAGGTTTCCTTGCGCGTTTTCCGGGCTCAGGCCCCGCAGCATGTCATTGGCGCCTAGTGCCACCAGGGCATGGCTGGGCTTATCGGCCAAGGCCCAGTCGAGCCGCGACAAGGCACCGGCCGTGGTATCACCCGAGACACCGGCATTGATCACGCTGACGCTTAAGCCGCCGGCGCGGAGTGCCTTCTCCAGCTGCGCCGGATAGGCGGCATCGGCGGGCCGGTTATAGCCAGCGGTGAGGCTGTCGCCCAAGGCCAGCAGGCGGATCGGGGCGCCCTGAGCCAAGGCCTGGGCTTGGGCCTGGAGCGGCGCCAGTAACGTGAGCAGCATCACAACCAGCAATCCCAGCCATTGGCGGCGGCGCAGGAAGAGACCATATATTTCGTGTAAAGGAACCATGACCCGCATGATCAACCAAACTCCCTCGTCCGGCAATGCCGCTATTGTCCGCCTTAATGATGTGCGGCTCACCCTGTCCAGCACGGCCGGACCGGTCAATATCCTGCGCGGGATTGATCTGGATGTGCAGCCAGGCGAACGGGTGGGCATTGTCGGCCCCTCGGGCTCGGGCAAATCCACCCTGCTGGCGGTGCTGGCCGGCCTGGAAGGTGTGAGCAGCGGGCAGGTTCATGTCGCCGGCGCCGACCTGAATGGCCTGAGCGAGGACAAGCTGGCGCTTTGGCGCCGCCGCCGCATCGGCATCGTGTTTCAGGCCTTCAACCTGATCCCAACCATGACGGCGCTGGAAAACGTGGCCGTGCCGCTGGAACTGGCCGGCCTGCCCGATGCCTTCGGTTTGGCCCGCGCGGCGCTGGCTCAGGTGGGCTTGGCGCAGCGCGAGACGCATTATCCCGCGCAGCTTTCCGGCGGCGAGCAGCAGCGCGTGGCCTTGGCCCGCGCCGTGGCGCCGCAGCCGCCCTTGCTGCTGGCCGATGAGCCGACCGGCAACCTGGACGGCACCACCGGGCATGCCATCATCGAGCTGCTGTTTGGCGAAGCCGCGCGGCTGCAATCCACCCTGATCCTGATCACCCATGATCCGGCCCTGGCCGAGCGCTGCGACCGCGTGGTGCGCATCGAGGATGGCCGCATCAAAAGCATCACGCCCGGCACGGCGAGTGGCCGCACGGCGATCCAGCAGGCGGCCGATTGATGCTGTCCTTCAAACTTTCCTGGCGTGAATTGCGCGGCGGCCTGCTGGGCTTCCGCCTGTTTGTCGCCTGCTTAGCCCTTGGCGTGGCCACCATCGCCGGCATCGGCTCGCTTGGCTCGGCCATCGTGGCCGGACTGGAGCGCGATGGCCGCCTGCTGCTGGGCGGCGATATCGAATTCCGCCTGATCCATCGCCCGGCCGAGGAGGCCGAGCGGCAATTCCTCAACAGCCAGGGCCGGGTTTCCGAAACCGTGCAGATGCGCGCCATGGGCCATGCGGCACGCAGCGAGCAGAGCACGCTGGTGGAATTGAAGGCCGTGGACGACGCCTATCCGCTGTTTGGCGAAGTGGCGCTGCAGCCGAGCCAGCCGCTGGCGCAGGCGCTCAGCAAACTTGGCGGCTCATGGGGCGTGGCGGTGGACCAGGGCGCGCTGGTGCGCCTGGAGGCCAAGCCGGGTGACGAAATCACCATCGGCCAGGGCCGCTTCCGCATTGCAGCCGTGATCGAGCGTGAGCCTGATCGCGCCACGGAAGGCCTGACGCTGGGGCCCCGCGTGCTGATGAGCCGCGCGGCCTTGGATTCCACCGGGCTGATCCAGCCCGGCGCGCTGAACTTTTTCCATTACCGCGTGGCGTTCAATCCCGGCATCAGTTCGGAAAGCGTGATCGAGCGCGCCAAGACCGAGTTCGCGCAAAGCGGCTGGCGCATCCGCGACTGGCGCGGCGGCAATCCCGGCCTGCGGCGCTTCCTGGATCGCGCCGGGCTGTTCCTGGTGTTGGTGGGCCTCACGGCGTTGCTGATCGGCGGCGTGGGCGTGGCCAATGCGGTGCATGCCCATATGCAGGCCAAGACCGCCACCATCGCCACGCTGAAAGCGCTCGGCGCCACCACCGGGCTGATCTTCCGCGTCTATCTGTGGCAAACCTTTCTGCTCGCCGGCATCGGTATCGCGCTGGGCCTGGGGCTGGGCGCGACATTGCCTAATCTCGCCGCCAATGCGCTGAATGCCGCCCTGCCGGTGCCGCTGGCCGCCGGCATTTATTGGCAGCCTTTGGGCATCGCCGCGCTTTATGGCCTGCTGGTGGCTTTGGCTTTCGCGCTCTGGCCGCTGGCCCGCGCCGCCGATATCCGCCCGGCCGCGCTCTACCGCGATCTGGTGGCACCGGGGCTGAATCTGCCGCGCTGGCCCTATCTGATCGCCACCGCGCTGCTGTTCATCAGCCTGTGCAGCCTGGCCATCTTCTCGGCCGAAGTGCCGCGCTTTGCCGCTTACTTCGTGCTCGGCGCCACGGTGGCGTTCGGTTTCTTCCGCCTGCTGGCTTATGGCCTGGGCAAAGTGGCCGGCCGCGTCAGTCCACCACGCGGAACCGGCGCCTGGGGCGCGCGGCTGCGGCTGGCGCTCGCCGCTCTGCATCGCCCGGGTTCGGCCACGGCCAGCCTAATGCTGTCGCTCGGCGTGGCGCTCACCCTGCTGGTCACCATGGCGCAGGTGGAAGGCAACCTGCATGCCCAGGTGACCGAACGCCTGCCCGATGAGGCGCCGGCTTTCTTCTTTGTCGATATCCAGCCCGACCAGCTAAAGGATTTCCGCACGCTTGTCGCCGCCACGCCGGGCAGCGGCGACGTGCAGACCGTGCCCAACCTACGTGGCCGCATTGTCAAGGTGGGCGATGTGCTGGCCGAACAGGTGGCGGTGAATCCGGAGCAGCGCTGGGTGCTGCAGGGCGATCGCGGCCTCACCTATTCGCGCAGCCTGCCCGAGGGTTCCAGCCTGGTGCAGGGGCAATGGTGGGACGCCGATTATGATGGCCCGCCGCTGATCTCGCTGGAGGAGAACGCCGCCAAGGGCCTGAATATCGGCATCGGCGACATGCTCACGGTGAATATCCTGGGCCGCGATATCGAGGCGCGCATCGCCAATATCCGCCGCGTGGATTGGAGCTCGATGGGGATCAATTTCGTCATCGTCTTCTCGCCCGGCCTGCTGGAGCGCGCGCCGCATACCCATCTCGCCACGGTGAAGGCGACGATTGAGGGTGAAACGGCCCTGTTCAAGGCAGTGACCAAGGAGATGCCCGGCATCTCGGTGATCCGCATGAAGGATGTGCTCACCGAGATCAACGCGCTGGTGACCAAGCTCGGCTCGGCCGTGCGCGGCGCCGCCGTGGTGACGCTGGTGGCCGGCTTGCTGGTGCTGGCCGGCGCCTTGGCCGCTGAGCATCGCAGACGCTTGCGCGAGGGCGCGATCCTCAAGGCTTTGGGCGCCACGCGCGCTGATATCCTGGCCGCCAATCTGCTGGAATACGCGGTGATCGGCCTGGTGGGCGCAGCGCTCGCCTATGGCCTGGGGATTGCCGCCGCCTGGGGCATTGTCGCCAAGGTGATGAATACCGCCTTCGTGCCGCTGGCCGGCACGGCAGCCCTCACCGCTTTGGGCGGCTTAGGGGTAGCGCTCCTGCTCGGCCTGGGCGGTGCCTGGGCAACCCTGAACGCCAAGCCGGCGCCCCTGCTCAGGCAAGCCTGAGCGAGAGCATGCTGCTCAGGCAGGCCTGATCACTCCCGCACCAGGATCGCCCGTACCACGAAGCCGGCAAGCATCAGCGCCGCGATCAGCCCGGCCATCGGCATCGCCGTGCCGTCATGCAGGGCGCCAACCAGCGCCGCGGCAATGCCGCCACAGCCGAACTGGATGATGCCCATAAGCGCCGCCGCTGTGCCGGCGCGGGGTGCCGCCACCGCCGCCATCGCCGTGGCGCCGGCATTGGGCATCACCATGCCCATGGGCGCGATGCAGATGATCAGCGCTGGGATCAGAAAGACGAGGCCTAAACCCATCCAGGCGAAGACGAACAGCACGATCCCGGCCAGGGCCGCGAAGCCGCCGGCGAAGCTCAGCACTTCAGCGGCCGTGAAGCGGCGCAGCAGCACGCTGTTCACCTGCGACAGGCCGATGAGGCCGAAAGCACCGGAGCCAAATACCCAGGCATATTGCTCGGGCGCCAGGCCGTGCAATTCGATGAACACATAAGGCGAGCCGGCGATATAGGCGAACATGCCGCCCGAGGGCAGGGCCGAGGCCAGGGTGTAGCCCATGAAGCGGCGGTCGCGGAAGAAGCCGGCATAGTCTTTCAGCGTGCCAAGCAGCGACAGCGGCCGGTAGGGGCCGTGATGGCTCTCGGGCAGCAGCATGACGGCGGCGGCGAGCACGATGACGCCGACAGCGGAGAGAAAACCGAAGATCGAGGGCCAGCCGAACCAGATCAGCATGTAGCCGCCGAGCAATGGCGCCAGGATCGGCGCCACGCCCAGCACCAGCATGAGCAGCGAGAAGACCCGCGCCATCTCCTGCGGCGGATAGAGATCGCGCACCATGGCGCGGCCGATCACCAGGCCGCCGCAGCAGCCCAGGGCCTGGATGAAGCGCAAAGCGATCAGCATTTCCGCATTGCTGGCGAAGGCGCAGGCGGCCGAGGCGAGCACGAAGATCAGGCTGGAAATGAACAGCGGCTTCAGCCGGCCGAAACGATCCGACAGCGGCCCAGTGAAGAACTGGCCCAATGCCAGGCCGAGGAAAAAGGCCGCAAGGGTCAGCTCGATGCGGCCATCGGGAGCAGCGAATTCGCGCGCCAGACCAGGCAGGGCCGGCAGATACATATCCACCGCCAGGGGCGTGAAAGCCGTCAGCGAGCCGAGAATCAGGGTAAGGCGCGCCAGCGAGGCCGGAGCGCGGGTGGAAGGGGTCATGGGAAGCTCCGGCGCCCGTTGATCGGGGGCTCTCCAGGCCCTAGATACACCGAATTCCCTGGTAAAAGAACGCTTTTAGTGGGAGAATCGGGTTTGCGGGGAGGCTTGCGATAGGGGCTTGAAATCGCGGTCGAAATCCCCAAATATCATTGCGACATAAACAGTGCATAAACGATCGTGTTTAGGGCGCTGAAACCTAGGAGGCTACCTACCATGTCCACGCCCTTCAACCAGACGCGCTACGGCTATTCGGCCGGCACGCTGGACCGCGCGACCATCGACCTGGCGCTGCGTTCCTACATGCTCCGTGTCTATAACCTGATGGGTTCTGGCCTGGCGCTATCCGGCATCGTCGCCGTTGCCGTGGCGCAGAGCCCGGCCCTGATGCAGGCGATTTTCGGCAGCGGCCTTGGCCTGCTGGTGTCTTTCCTGCCGCTTGGCCTGCTGCTGATCATGACCTTCGGCGCCAACAAGCTCTCGGCCACCGCGGTGCAGGGCCTCTACTGGGCCTTTGTCGCCACCATGGGCGTGTCGCTGTCGGTGATCTTCATGCGCTATACCGGCGCCAGCATCACGCGGGTGTTCCTCATCACGGCCGCCACCTTCGGCGCCATGAGCCTGTGGGGCTACACCACCAAGCGCGACCTGACCGGCATGGGCTCGTTCCTGTTCATGGGTGTGATCGGCCTGCTGATCGCTGGCATCGTGAACATCTTCCTGGGTTCGAGCATCCTGCAGATGGCGATCTCGGCGATCACCGTGCTGGTGTTCACCGGCCTGACCGCCTATGACACCCAGCGCATCAAGAGCGAGTTCAACGAAGGCGACGCCGCCGATATCCAGAGCAAGCAGGCGATCTTCGGCGCCGTTGGCCTCTATGTGAACTTCATCAACATCTTCATGGCGCTGCTCCATCTGTTTGGCGCCAAGAACGAGTGATCCAGCTTTAGGGCCCATAAGCCCTGAACCGAAAAACCCCGGCAGTGGAAACTGCCGGGGTTTTTTGTTCGCGTATCGCTTTTGTGAACGGAGATTCACTCTACTTCTATGGCCCCTAGCAATACCCGTGAACTTTCTGACATCCTCATGATTGCCTGAAAGGGGAAATTCAGGCCAAGGGGGAAAAAATGACTTTGCGCAGTTTCGTATGGCTGATCTTCATCGGCCTGACCGCCTTGCTCGCGTTCAGCTTGGGCCAGGCAGCTCTAGAGGCCAAACGCCAACTCGATCAGGCCGAGCGCGGACTCGATTTCGACAAGGCGGCGAATGCCCTGCTGGTTGCCATTGAGCAATCAACCGTCGAACGCGGCCTGATGCAGTCAGCAATTCTTGCCAATGGGCCAGCCTCCGCAGAGAGCCTGGCCGCCATCGCCTCGGCACAGACGCGCATAGCAGAAAAACTTGATGCAGCCCTGGCAACGGTGGCGACATTGCAGTTTGGCGGCCAAAACACCTTGCTGACAGAAACCCGGCAAGCGCTGGACGAGGTCAAGAAACTGCGCGCAATCGCCGGGTCGGCTTTGACGCAACCGCGCGATCAACGGCCGCAGGCATTGGTGCGCGGCTGGTATGACGCGGCATCCACCGGCGTGCAGCGACTGCAGGCTTTGTGGCAAGGCATGGTCTATGAAGCATCGTCGCAAGACGCCTTCATCGCCCTGATGACAGAGACGAAATATCTTGCCGGCGCCATGCGCGACTTTGCTGGCCGCGAACGCGCGACATTGGGCGCCGCCGTGGCCGGGACTGCGCGCCTGGACGAAGCCAAACAGCGCGAAATTCTTGGCTTCAATGCCCGTGTTGAATTTGCCTGGGCCCGCTTGCAGCAGTTGAATCCGGGCAGCAGCGGACAGGTGGAAATTGGCAAGGCGATTGCTGCGGCCAAGCTTGCCTATTTTGATACTTACGCGAAAACCCGTGACAATGTAGCCGCGAAGGCTGCTGCGGGAGAGCCGCCCGGATTGCAGCCACGCGACTGGGCGGCGGCATCGAATCCGGCGCTGCAAAGCTTCGTTGACATCAGGGACGCGGCGATCCAGGCAACACAAAAACATACCGACGCCTCTATCACCACGGCGCGCACGCGCCTCACCGGAGCGCTGGCCCTGATGTTGCTCGCCTTGGCGGCAACAACCGCAAGTCTGATCATGCTGTCACGGCGCTATCTGGTGCCGCTGCGGCAATTGACCGACCGCACTGCACGGCTGGCAGGTGGCGAAACTGATGTGGAGATCGTCGCCACAGGCCGCAACGATGAAATCGGCCAGATGGCTGAAGCCTTGGCCGTATTCAAGATCAATTCGATCGAACGGCAGCAGGCCGAAGCAGCAATTGAGGCGCAACGGCAGGAGGCCGATGCCCGCCGCGCCGACCGTGAGGCCAAGGAACAGACCGCCGTGAAGGAGGTGTCTGATTTCTGCCGCCGGATCAGCATTGGCGATCTGGCCCGCCGCCTCGAGTTGACCGGCAAGGAAGGCTTCATGCGCGCCTTGAGTGAACAGCTCAACACGCTAGCGGCAACATTGGAAAACATGACCGGGGAATTGGATACCGTGGTGGCGGCCCTGGCCGAGGGAGACCTTACGCGCCAGGTGAACGGCGATTATCAGGGTGTATTCGGCCGGCTGAAGGGCAGCGTGAACAGCACCAACACCAAATTGGCCGAATTCGCTGCCCGACTTTCGGAAACTGCGGCCCAGGTGGATGCGGCATCAGCCGAGATTTCGGCCGGCAGCCAGGATCTGGCGGGCAGGACGGAAAGTCAGGCCGCCAGCGTGGAGGAAACCGCCGCGTCCATGCAGCAGATAACCAGCACCGTAAAGCAGAATGCCGACAACGCCCAAGCCGCCAATCAGCTTGCCACAGCGGCCCGTAACACGGCCGAACAGGGTGGCCAAGTGGTGGCCGAAGCCGTTACCGCCATGGGCCGCATTGAGGGGAGCACCGCCAAGGTGGTGGACATCGTTGGCCTTATCGACGAGATCGCCTTCCAGACCAATCTGCTGGCCTTGAATGCATCGGTGGAGGCGGCGCGGGCTGGCGAAGCCGGCAAAGGGTTCGCCGTGGTGGCGCAGGAAGTGCGCGCCCTGGCGCAGCGTTCAGCCAATGCGTCGAAGGACATCAAGGCGCTGATCGCCGAATCCAATACTCAGGTGAAGAATGGCGCCAATCTGGTGAACCAGACGGGTGAGTCCCTGGGGCAGATTGTTTCCGCAATCAAAAAAGCCTCTGACATTGTTGCCGAGATCGCGGCCGCCAGTGGCGAACAGGCGACTGGGCTTGATCAGATCAACACTGCCGTTTCAGGCATGGATGAAATGACCCAGCGCAACGGCGCCCTGGTGGAACAGACATCGGCGGCGGCGCAGGCCCTGAGCAACCAGGCCAAGGAGCTTGCCAGCTTGGTTGGCTTCTTCCGCAGTTGACGGCAACGAAACCAGGCCGACCGCTAGAAAGCATGCATCAAAAACCCCGGCGGTGCGAACCGCCGGGGTTTTTTTGTTGGCTTTTTGCTTTTCGGCCCGGCCCGGCTATGCTTCCATATGCCTACAAACAATAGCCCGGAGTCGCCCCCTTCCATGAGACTGACCCCATGAAACTCGTTCTTGCCATGCTGAAGCACGAGACCAACACCTTCTCGCCCATTGTCACCGACCTGGCGCGGTTCGAGGCCTGGGGGCTGTATCACGGCCAGGCGGCCATCGATGCCTATGCCAAGACCAACATGCCACTGGGCGTATACCTGAAACTGGCACGCGAAATCGGCGCCGAGGTGGTGTTGCCGGTGGCGGCCGAGGCGATGCCCGGCGGCAAGGTGACGCGGGAAGCCTATGCCGCGCTCTGCAAGCCGATCCTGGATGCCGTGCGCGCCGGTTGCGATGGCTGCCTGCTGGACCTGCATGGCGCCATGGTGACGGAAGACACCGATGACGGCGAAGGCACCCTGCTGGAGCAGATCCGTGCCATCGCGCCCACCCTGCCCATTGCCGTGACGCTGGACCTGCATTGCAACCTGACCCAGCGCATGGTCGATCATTGCGACGCGCTGATCGGCTACAAGACCTATCCGCATGTGGACATGGATATCGTGGCCGAACGGGTGGGCCGCATCCTGCTCGGCTGGCTGCAGGGCAAGCGGGGCAAGCCGGTTATGGCCTGGCGGCAATTGCCGCTGCTGTCGCAGACGCTCGCGCAGGGCACCGCCGACGAGCCGATGAAGGGCCTGATCAATGCCTGCCACGCGGCGGAAGCCGCCGGCCTGCCCGCTGCCACGGTGTTTGGCGGTTTCGCGCTGGCCGATATCAAGGACGCCGGCACCAGCGTGATCACCATCGGTGATGATTTTGCCCAGGCCGATGCGGCGGCCGCGCGCATCGCCAAGCTGGCCTGGGAGCAGCGCGACATTTTTCTCTACAAGCATCGCGACCTGCAGGAGACCGTGGCGCAGGCCAAGGCGACGGAGGCCGATGGCCCCATCGTGCTGCTGGACCATGCCGATAATTGCGGCTCGGGCGGCACCCAGGATGTGATGAGCGTGATCGCCGAAGTGCTGCGCCAGGGATTGCAGGATGTGGCGGTGGGCGCGGTATGGGACCCGGAAGCAGTGCGGCAGATGCAGGCGGCCGGCGTGGGCGCCACCATGACGCTGAAGCTGGGCGGCAAGACCGACATGCCGGCGATCCATGAGAAGGCGCAGCCGCTGATCCTGACCGGCCGCGTGCGCACCATCACCGATGGCGAATGGGTGGTGCGCGGGCCGATGTATACCGGCTATACCGTGAAGATGGGGCCAACAGCGGTGTTTGAGACCGCCGGCATGCAGATCGTTGTGGTCTCAAACCACCATGAACCCTGGGATACCGGCGTGTTCACGTCCGTGGGCATCGACCCGACAGCGAAGAAATACCTGCTGCTGAAATCGCGCATCCATTATCGCGCTGGTTTCGCGCCGCTGGCCAAGGCCACCTTCACGCTGGATGGCGTGGGCGTCACCACATCCGACAATACCAAGCTGGATTACCAGCATCTGCGCAAGCCGCTCTATCCCTTCGACCGGCTGAACGATTGGCCGTGATGCTGTCCATACCATGCTGAAAGACGCCCAGGGACTGGACGTAAGCACCGACGACCCGGCCATCCTGGCGGGGCTGGATATTTTCGACGCCAGTTTCCTAAGCTATGGCAAGACCGCCGGCGCGGTGCTGCAGGCGGCGGCGAAGCAGCCCGACCAAGTGCTGGCCAATGCCAAGTCGGCAGCCCTGCAGCTGTTCATGCAGACCGGCGATGCGGCGGCCAAGGCCAGGCCGTTTCTGGATCGCGCCGCGGCCCATCTGGGCCAGGCCACGCCGCGCGAGCAGCTCTGGCATGCCGCCGTGTCCGCCTGGGCTGAAAACGATATTCCCCGCGCCATCGCCATCGCCGAGGAAACCGTGCGGCTGCATCCGCGCGACCTTGCCGCAATGAAGCTGGGCCAGGGGCATATGTTCCGCCTCGGCGATGCCGCAGGCATGCTGCGCATCGCGCAGGCGGCGCGCGGCGCCAATGAGGAGAATCCCTATCTGCATGGCATGCTGGCCTTCGGGCTGGAGGAATGCCACCAGTTGGCAGCAGCCGAGGCCACGGCGCGCAAGGCGATTGAGATGCAGCGCTGCGAACCCTGGGCGCATCACGCACTGGCGCATGTGATGGAAGCGCAGGGCCGCGTGGAAGAAGGCCTGGAAACCATGCTGGCCTTGAGCGATTGCTGGGCCGAGTGCAACAGCTTCATGCTGACGCATAACTGGTGGCATGTGGCCCTGTTCGCCATCGATGCCGACCGGCCCGAGCAGGCGCTTGAGCTGTATGACCAGCGCGTCTGGGGCGTGTGGAAGGAATACAGCCAGGACCAGGTGAATGCCGTGGCCCTGCTGGCGCGGCTGGAATTCGTTGGGCTTGATGTCGGTGAGCGCTGGCAGGATCTGGCGCGCTATCTGGAGCCGCGCCTGCATGAGCATGTCGATCCCTTCCTCGACCTGCATTACCTGCTTGGCCTGGCCCGCGCCGGCTATGATGCCTCGGCCCATGAATTGCTGACCAGCATGGCCGAATACAGCCATGGCCGGCCTGAAAACGCCTGGCGCGAAGTGGCCCTGCCCCTGGGTCGCGGCATCGTGGCCTATGGCCGCCAGGAATGGGCCGAGGCCTTCCGGCATCTGCGCCAGGGCCTGCCGGGCGTGAGCCAGATCGGCGGCAGCCATGCCCAGCGCGACCTGTTTCACTGGCTGATGCTGGAAGCCGGCTGGCGCGCTGGCGCGCATGCGGCCATCCGCCCGGCGCTGGTTGAGCGTGCCGCAGCCAGACCGCAGATCGCCCGCCATCGCCGCGAGAAAGACCGAGTCTAACGCTTATCGACTCGGAGCGAATCGGGACATGCTTATAAAAAAGCCATAAAACACCCGCTAATCTTTTGTTAATCAGCATTCGATTCGCCGCGATTAGCGCGGTCAAATCGCTGCTGCTTGACACTGCGCCGCGCCCTCCATGAGATGATATCGATGCAGCCCGCCATTGCGATTTCACCCGGCGGGTAAGCAGCCTCAATCTCAGGGATCACCAACAATGTTCACCCGTATCAAGACGATCGCTGCCGCATTCATCATCGCCGGCTTCCTGTCCGCCGTCGTCGCGCCCGCCTTCGCTCCGGTTGCCCAGGCCCAGGCCACACCGGCAACGCCGGCCAAGCCGGCCGCGAAGAAGGCGCAGGCCAAGAAGGCTGAAGCCAAGAAGCCGGCTGACAAGAAGGCCCCGGCCAAGAAGGCCGCCGCCAAGCCGAGCAAGAAGGCCACGAAGAAGGCAGCCTGATCGCCTCACGCGTCGCGCTGAATTCGGCCCTCGCCCCAGGTTACCACCTGGGCGGGGGTCTTTTCTTTTTCAGGGCCTGCTTTTCGGAGCGAATGGCAACGCAGATTCCCATCGTCATTCCCGGCCCTGTGCCGGGAGTCCAAACACTCGCGCCATTGCACAAAGAGATGGACCCCAGGGACAAGCCCTGGGGTGACGGATAAAGTCTAGAGCGGTTGCTTAAGCCAGCGCGTCGCGCGGCGCCATTCGCTTGCGCTGTAGGGCTCGCTTAAGCGAGTGCGTCGCGCCCCTCTGCGCTTGCGCTACACGCACGCGCTTAGGCGAGTGCGTCGCGCCCCTCTGCTCTTGCGCTACACGCACGCGCTTAGGCGAGTGCGTCGCGCTTAGGCTCGAAATAGCGCAGCAAAACCCGCAATTCATGGCCGCGGCGCAGGATGCGGCCGCCCTGGCCCAGAATGGCGAAGGCGCCCTGGCGGCGGGCCAGCTTGGGCGTTTTCACGATGCGGTAGAGCGCGCCATCGGCGCTGCGGCGGAACACCGCGAAGGAGCAGCTCTCCTTGTCATGGCCAATGGCGTAATCACGCCATTCACCACGGCCAACCATGCGGGAATAGAGATCGAGAATGAGGGCGAATTCGCGGCGGTCGAAGAAGATCGACCGGTCTGTCGCCGCGCCCTTGGGCGCCGGCGCCAGGAATTCGTGAAGGGCGATGATTTCGCTCATGCCGCGTCGGCCCACCTCCATGACGGTAACGCAGCCCGAATCTTGACCCTCGGGGCCGGAGCCGTCAACCGGTTTAAACTACCCGGGCGGCCTAAAGCTCCTTCAGCAGTTCCTCCACCGAGCCCTCATCCATCACCCGGTCGCCCTTGGCCAGCATGTCCTTGCGGCGCTCCTCGCCGGTATAGGTGGAGACACGGTGGCGGCGGCGGTCGGGGCCGAAGAAATCATCGGTACGCACGAAAGTGCGCGGATTCTCAATCACCACGGTGATGCGCTTGGCCATGGTGGAGGCGGAGAACGGCTTGACCAGGAACTCGGTGACACCGGCATCGCGGGCCTTCAGCACCTTCCATTCCTCGGACTGCGCCGTGACCATGATGATCGGCACAAACACATTCTTGGAGGCTGGATTCTTGCGCACCCATTGCACGAAGCCGATGCCGTCCATCTCACCATCCATGTGCCATTCGGTGAAGATGATATCGACGACATTGTTTTCCAGATAGGCCAAGGCATCCTTGGCGTTGCCGGCTTCCGAAACCTTTGTAATGCCGAGTGGACGCAGCACTTCCTTGATCAACTGCAAATGGTTTGCGTTGCTCTCAACGACCAGGCAGGCGACATTGTTCAGCTTGTAAGCCATCGTCGCGCCCGCTAGTCGAACAGCTCGACACTGCCGGCGCTGTTCTGCACCGCAGTGATCTTCTTCGCCGTCTCGCGCTGGAACACCGTCTTGGCGCTGGCATCCTCGATCTGCTTCATCCGGACCACGCCGGATTCAGGAAAATACTGCACCTTGCGCGGCAGGTTGCCACGCAGGTCGGAACCAACCACCTTGAAGCCCTCAGCCTTCAGGTAGCGCTCGACGAATTCAGCGTTGGAATGGCCGATGCCGCGCAGGCCGGCCAGCACGTTGGCGCCGCCGAACACTTTCACTTCCAGCCGCTCGCGTTTGCCGCCCACCGCCAGGATACCGTTGATCAACTGTTCCATGGAATAACTGCCATAGCGCAACGATGCCGAGAAAGGCAAATCTGGGTTGTTGTCGCCACCCTTGTCGGGCAGCAGGAAATGGTTCATGCCGCCCTTGCACGCGACCGGATCGCGGATACAGGCGGCGATGCAGGAGCCAAGCACCGTGGCGAGCATTTCGCCAGGCTGCGTGCAGACATAGAAATCACCCTGAAATACCTGCACCACATGAATTTTCAAAACCGGGTCATAGTAACGGCGGCGCTCGCTCATCGGTGCAACACCGAAGCCTGCGTCATTCCGCTGCAGATTAATCCCGGGCGTGCTCATGTGGGCTGCATCATGGACCGGCGACCGCCTCGGGTTCAAGGCCGGTGACATCCTTCAAGACGGCATCCCCCCATTGCACCCCGTCGAGACTGGCGCCGCCCAGATTGGCGCCGGTGAGATCGCAGCGCATCCTGCGGCCGCTGCGCTCGCCCTGGGCGGTGAGGATTTCAGCGCTGCCGAACACCGCCTGGGCCAGATCGGCGAAGCGCAGATCGGCGCCGGCCAGGCTACTCCCTAGGAAGGTGGCACCCTGGGCACGGGCATCGCGGGCATCGATGCCAGACAGGTCAGCGAAGCGGAAGACCGCGCGGTCCAGCCGGGCGTCGCGCAGCTTTGCCCCTCTAAGGAGAATACCTGAAAGGTCTTGCCCGCGAAGGTCGAGGCCGGACAGATCGGCGCCGCGCAGATTGGCCCGCTGGCCCCGCCCGGTCTGCACCCAGCGGCGATGCTCCTCCAGCGCCGCGACAACCTGCTCGGGCGATAGGGAAAGCGGCGGCGGCAGCGCTTCAGCGGCCATATTCGCCATGGCGACATTGGCGCCGTAGATTTCCACGCCCTCGAGATCGACGCCATGCAGATGCGCGTCGGTGAGGTTGGCGCCCTGCAGGGTCGCCCCGGCCAGCTTGGCACCGCTCAACTCGGCCCCCATCAGATTGGCGCCGGCCAGCGTGGCGCCGCCGAGATTGGCGTTGGAGAGATCAACCCGGGCGAGCTGGCAATCGGTGAGCGCCGAATTTTCCAGATTGGCGCCAGCCAGGTTGCTGCCCGTGAAATCCGCGCCCAGGGCATCCACGCCATTCATGTTGGCGCCGGCGAAATTACTGCCGGTGATATTCTGCCGCAGCACCGCGATGCCCGAGCCGCTGCCCGCGCCGGCATCCTCGCCCTGGCCGATTTCCAGGCCACGGCGGAAATTCACCCCGGTGAGCACAGCATTGCTGAAATCAGTGCTTTCCAGCACGGCGCCACGCATATCGGCGCGGGTCAGATCGGCGCCCGAGCAATCCGCGCCGGTGAGATCGGCTTTGAAGAAGCTGCATTGCATCAGATTGGCGCCCTGCATCAGGCAATTGCGCAGACTGGCGCCACGGAAGCTGGCACGGCGCAAATCAGCCTTGGAGAAATCGGCCCCGGTCAAATCCTTGCCGCTGAAATCCGCTGCCTTACCCGTCGGCATGCCCTTCAGCCAAAGCTGATGATGATGCAGCATTTCCTTGATATCGAGAGAATCCATCGGCGGCCGCCATCCTCCAGACCGCTATCGCCCCGCCGTTACGGCCGGCCGGGTCGCGCTACCAATCTATTGAAAACGGCTTATGCGCCGCCTTCACCCCCGTTGGCCATAATGAAGCCGGGCTGCGACTCCTGCAATCGGTTAAATGGTGCCGATATACGCCGGTGGCGGGTGCAATTCCCGGCGGCTTGTGGCTTAATGGGCAACAACGGTGCTTAACGCATATAAACAGGGGATCAACGTGGCGCGCAAAACCGGCGTGGCACGGCAGAAACCGCCAAAGCGGGCCGAGGCTGCCACGACACCGCAGAGCAAAGCCAAGGCGAAGCCCCGGCAGCCGGCGCAGCGCGCTGGTCATACGCGCCGCGCCAAACCCACTGCGGCAGAGCGTGAATTGCTCGATTTCATTGCCCTGGTGATGCTGGCGATCAAGGAAGAGATCGAGGATCTGCGCAACGCGCAAACCCGCTCGGCGCATGCCTTCAGCGCAGAGCTGATGGAGATCGGCAAGCAGTTGCCGCAATCGCCCGCCATGGCCGCCATCGTGGGCCTGATGCAGGGTGACGACCTGCGCAACCAGCGGCAGCAGCATGTGGTTAATGCGCTGCGTTATGTCGAGGATTTGATCCGCGAGCGCTGCGGCCGGGATTGGGAACCGGCGCTGACCGACCGCGCCACCGGCTGGGGCGAAGGCCTGCTGGCGGGACAGAATCTGGAAATGGTTCGCGCGCATTTCCACCATTACCTGCTCGGTTCTGGCGAAGATTCCCCGCCACCAGCGACGCGCCAGGGCGTGGCAGCGGCCGAAGCCGATGATGTGGAGCTTTTCTGACCCGCCCCAGCTTCGCGATTGCGCCCCTCGTTCGAAAGTATTAGCTTTGTTAGTGGTTAATTAGCTTTGCACCGCGTAAATACCGTTGCAGGCCAGCTTTCGTCATAACCAGGCCGTAAAAGGACCCCCTTCCGCCATGCCGGATGAGCGTAAGAAAGGCGAGTTCATCGACCCGCCGAACTTTCTTAAAATGAAGGTCGGGTCGGGTGGCATTGACAAGCAAGCCATCAAGGATGCGCAAAACGCCATCCAGGTGCTTGGCCACAAGATGTATGCGCAATGGGCCGACAACGATTTGGGCCGCATGCGTGCCGCTTTCGACGAACTGCGCCAAACCAGTTTCGACGATCCCGCCGGCGTCAAGCTGATGCTGCGCATCTGCTGGGACATGAAGGGCCTGGGCGGCACCTTCGGTTTTCCGCTGGTGACCGAAATCACGCATTACCTCAGCAATTATCTTGAGCATTGCGAGACCAGCCCGGATGTCAAAGTGAGTTCCGCTGTGGTGCAGCCGCATATCGATGCGCTGTATGTGGTGCTGAGCCAGAAGATCGCCGGCGATGGCGGCGCCATTGGCCGGGAATTGGTGCGCGGCCTTGAAACCGTGGTGCTGAAAACCGGTGCGCGCATTGGTGGTCGCGGCTAAAACTCAAAACCTAGTAGTACTTGACCGCTTGAGCCACTGCATGCAGCGGTTCTGGCTTGACCCTGCGACTCGGCAAGATTAAGGTCGAAGCGAATCGGGCCGGTGTCCGATTCGGTAGTGCCGAATCAACCTCTTATCGCAGGAATCCGCCTTGGAGAGCGCGCGCTGGTCGCAGCAGCAGGATGAAGAGGGATTCGCTTTCGACGCCGAAGCGGTGATCGATGTGGAGGTGGAGGATTTGCCGCCCCACGCGGCCGAACCAGCCCCCAAGCCGCCCCGCCTGGCCGAGCGTTTCAATACCGAGACAGAATTCCATGGCCAGAGCCTGTCGCAACTGGCGGTACACTCATTGTGGATTGTCGACTACCTGCGCGGCCTGGGCCAGACCGAGATGGCTGATGGCGATCTGGACAGTCTGGTGCGGTGCGCCGATGATCTGGAAAGCTCGATCATGCTGATGTTCCAGCTCGCCGGCGGCACCCGCCAGGAGCTGCACCAGCGCTATGAGGCGCTGAAACTGGCGACTTTGGCGCGCCATGCCAGCACTTTCGACATGGCGCGGCGGCAATAGCGGCCAGCCCGCAACCCACCCCTTGCGATTTTTACCAAGCTATATTCGCAATTTAACAACGTAACCCCTTTGCCCGCGCCACGGGCTCGGCTAGGCTGCCATCAGCGGCGAAAACGCCAGCGAGCAAAACCTGCCGCGAAGGGGGGGCACACCATGGAGCCGTTCAGCATCGTCAAAACCGACGACGCGACCCAGCTGAAGCTGGCGGCAACGATGGATTTGCGCGCCGCCGAACCGCTTTTGCACAGCATGCAGGAGGCCATGGGCCAGGGTGGCAAGCTGGTGGTGGATGCCGCCGCGGTTGACCGCCTATCCACGCCCTGCGTGCAAGTGCTGATCACCGCGCTCCAGCATATGGAGCAGAACACCATGCCCTTCGTCATCAAATCGCCGAGCGAAGCTTTCGTGTCGGCCTTCGACGATCTGGGGCTGTTTTCGTATCTCATGAAATGGCCGGTAGAAACATGACCAAAACCGTCCTCACGGTCGACGATTCCAAGACCATGCTGCAGATGCTTCAGTTCGCGCTGAAGCAGGGCGGCTATACTGTCATCCAGGGCGAGAATGGCCAGGAAGGCCTTGATCTGCTGGATCAGCACGACGTGGATGTGATCATCAGCGACATCAATATGCCGGTGATGGATGGCATTACCTTCATCAAGGAACTGCGCAAGAAGGCGAAGTGCAAAGCGACGCCGGTGCTGATCCTGACCACCGAGAGCAGCCAGGCGAAGAAGGCTGAAGGCCGCGCCGCCGGCGCCACCGGCTGGATCGTGAAACCTTTCGACCCCGCCAAGCTGCTCGAAGTGATCCGCAAAGTAAGCCCGTGAGTTCCTGAGCCCAAAGGACCAGCCCGATGGATGAACTGCAGCAGTTCAAGCAGACTTTCTTCCAAGAATGTGAGGAACTGCTCGGCGACCTTGAAGGCCATCTCATGGCCCTGCAGGCCGGCGAGGGCGATAACAACACGCTCAACGCCGTGTTCCGCGCCATCCATTCGATCAAGGGCGGCGCCGGCGCTTTCGGCTTCGAGCGCCTGGTTGGCTTCGCCCATATCTTCGAGACCGTGTTGGATTTGATGCGCGATGGCCGCCTGGAACCGGCGCCGGATTCCGTGCTGCTGGTGCTGCGCTGCGCCGACATCCTGTCTGATCTGGTGAAGGCCGCGCAGAGCGGCACCGAATTGCCCGCCGACCATGAGAATGACGGCCGCAAATCGCTGATCGCGCTGGCTGCTTCGATTGGCGTGAATGCCGACCCCAATGCCGCCGACGACGCGCTGGCGGCCCTGGATGCCGAACTGGGCCTGGGCAATGCTATGAGCGAACCGGAGCCCGAGCCGGAGCCCGCCAAGGCGGCGCAGCTGAAATTCCTGGTGAAATTCGCGCCGCGCGACGCACTCTACCAGCGTGCCAATGAACCGCTGATCCTGATCCGCGAGCTGCGCAATCTCGGCGGCTTCATTGCCCGCGCCGATGCCAGCGCGCTGCCATCCCTGGATCAGATGAATCCGGAAGGCGCCTATATCACCTGGGAATTCGATATCGAGACCGACCAGGGCGAACAGGCGATCCGCGATGTGTTCGAGTTCGTGCTCGACGATTGCGACCTGGAAATCACCTGCCTCAATCCAGGCGCTGAAGCGCCCGCGCCGCCGCCGAAGCCGGCGGTCGCGCCCGCCGCCGCCAAGGTGGAAGCCGCGCCCCCGGCTGCTGCAGCCGCGCCGCCGCCAAGCATGGAAGCCCCCAAGGCCGCCAAGGCGGAACCGCAGCCCGCTGCCGCACCAGCAGCGGCGCAGGCCGGCGCCCAAGGTGGCGGGGCCCAAGGTGGTGGTGGCCAGGGTGGTGGTGGCCAGGGTGGTGGCGAAGGCGGCACCAAGGCGGTGCGCTCGATCCGCGTTGATCTCGACCGTGTGGACAAGCTGGTCAACATGGTGGGCGAGCTTGTGATCACCCACGCCATGATCGCGCAGCAGACCGAGCATCTGCATGCCGACCAGCATCCTGAACTCGCCAACGGCCTCGCCGAACTCTCGCATCACATCCGCGATCTGCAGGAAAGCGTGATGGCGATGCGCGCGCAGCCGGTGAAGAGCGTGTTCGCCCGCCTGCCCCGGCTGGTGCGTGAATTGGCGCAATTGACCAATAAGAAAATCCGCCTCGACATGAGCGGCGAGAATACCGAGATCGACAAGACGGTGATCGAGCAGCTGGGCGATCCGCTCACCCACATGATCCGCAATTCCTGCGACCATGGCATCGAAAGCCCGGAAGATCGCGCCGCCGCCGGCAAGCCGGCCGAAGGCGTGATCCATGTCTCGGCCGACCAGCGCGGCGGCCGCATCGTGATCGAGATTTCCGACGATGGCCGAGGCATCAACCGCGACAAGGTGATGAAGAAGGCGATCGAGAAGAAACTGGTGGCCCCCGATGCCGCCTTGAGCAACGAGGAAATCGACAACCTGATCTTCCTGCCCGGCTTCTCCACCGCCGATACGGTGTCCAACATCTCGGGCCGCGGCGTTGGCATGGATGTGGTGCGGCAGAATATCCAGTCGCTGGGTGGCCGCGTGCATATCCAGTCGCGCCCCGGCCAGGGCTCATCCTTCATCCTCACCCTGCCGCTCACGCTCGCCGTGCTGGATGGCATGGTGCTGAAGGTGGGCCAGCAGAGCTATATCCTGCCACTGGCCAATATTGTGGAGAGCCTGCGGCCCGAAGCCGACCAGATCAACGTGGTGGCCAATGCCAGCCAGCTGCTGCGCATCCGGGGCGAATATGTGCCGCTGGTCTATCTGCACCGCATCTTCAAGGTGGCCAACGGCATAGACGATCCGACCAAGGCGCTGGTCATCATCGTGGAAATGGAAGACAGCTCGAAGATGGGCCTGGTGGTGGACGAGATCATCGGCCAGCAGCAGGTGGTTATCAAAAGCCTGGAAGAGAATTTCGATCCCATACGCGGCGTCGGCGCCGCCACCATTCTCGGCAACGGTCGCGTGTCGCTGATTCTGGATGTCGCCGGCATCAAATACATCGCCGAACACGAAACGCAGCGGCCGGCGCTGCGTGGCGGCAACGTGACGGCGCTCAACGCCGCCGCGGCATCGTGACGTAGAGGAGGCCGAGACATGTCAGCCACAGCGTAAGCCGGCGCGGAAGCGAGCAACCGCTCGACCCGCACCATCCAGTTGATCTCCTTCACGGTTGGCAACGAGGAATACGGCGTGGACATCATGGCGGTGCGCGAAATCCGCGCCTGGTCGGAAACCACGCCGTTGCCCAACACGCCGGAAGTGGTGCGCGGCGTCATCAACATGCGCGGCGCCATCGTGCCGATCTTCGACCTGCGCGCCCGTTTCGGCATGCCGCGCACCGAGCCGACCAAGTATAACGTGGTGATCATCGTCTCGGTTGCCTCGCGCATCGTCGGCATCCTGGTGGATGCGGTGTCTGACATCATCACCATCAACGAAGACGAAATCCGCCCGATGCCCGAAATGGAGCAGGTCTCCGGCATCGGCTTCATGGAAGGCCTGATCACGGTGGGCGAGCGCATGGTTGGTCTGATCGGGCTGGACCGTATGTTCTCCGGCCGCATGCTGGATGCGGCGGAAGGTGCTGCGCGGCCGATGCTGGCCGGCCCGAGTGAAAATGCCGGCGCCGCATGACCCGGCAGCAGGCATAAGCATGAATACCAGGGCGCCAGCATGGTAGACCCGGCGGCAGAAGATCGCGAATTCACCTTCTCGACCGACGATTATGCGTTCTTATCGCGGCTGCTGAAGGAAAAGACCGGCATCGACCTTGGCCCGTCGAAGCAGAACATGGTCTATGCCCGCCTGGCGAAAAGACTGCGCAAGCTGCATATCCCGAGCTTCCGCGCCTATTGCGATTTCATCGCCGGGCCAGACGGGGTTGACGAGCTGGGCGCGACGCTGAACGCGCTGACCACCACCCTGACCAAGTTCTTCCGCGAGAATCATCATTTCGAGCATCTGGGCGACCAGGCGCTCACCGAAATCCGTGCCCGCGCCAATACCCAGGGCAAGCGGCTGCGCATCTGGTCAGCCGGTTGCTCATCGGGCGAGGAACCCTATTCCATCGCGATCACATTGCGCCGCGCCATGCCTGATCTGGCGCAGTGGGATGCGAAAATTCTGGCCACTGATATCGACACCGAGATGGTGCGGCGCGGCACCGAGGGCGTTTATAACGCCGAAGCGCTGGAAGGCATGCCCATCGATATCAGCAGCAAATGCTTCGAGCCGCATAGCGCGGGCAAGGTGCGGGTAAAAGCTGAAATCCGCCAGATGATCAGCTTCAAGCACCTGAACCTGATGGCGCAATGGCCGATGAAAGGGCCTTTCGACCTGATCTTCTGCCGCAATGTGGTGATCTATTTCGACAAGGATACCCAGCGCGTGCTGTTCGACCGCTATGCCAACCTGCTGGTGCCCGGCGGCTTCCTTTATATCGGCCATTCGGAAAACCTGTTCGGCATCACCGAGCGCTTCAAGCTGCTGGGCCGCAATATCCATCGCAAGATTGCCTGAGAACGAGTTCGGGAAAAGTCATGAGCAAGAAGATCAGAGTTCTGGTTGTCGATGATTCAGCCCTGATCCGGCAGTTGCTGACCAGCGCGCTGAGCAGCGATCCCGAAATCGAAGTGGTGGGCGCAGCACCCGATCCGTTGGTGGCGCGCACCATGATCAAGGAACTGAATCCCGACGTGCTGACGCTGGACGTGGAAATGCCGAACATGGACGGCATCTCCTTCCTGGAAAAGATCATGCGGCTGCGGCCGATGCCGGTGGTGATGGTTTCCACCCTGACCCAGAAAGGCGCCAGCATCACCATGCAGGCGCTGGAAATGGGCGCGGTGGATTTCGTGCCCAAGCCAACGCTGGACATCAAGCACGCGCTGGAGGAGATCAAGGGCGACCTGGTGGCCAAGGTGAAGATGGCCGCCACCGCCCGCGTGGTGGCACGGAGCCGGCCGGTGGAAGGTGCCACGCCCAAGCGGCTGACGCCCGGCCCCGGCTTCACCTCCACCGACATCATCGTGGCCATTGGCTCATCCACCGGCGGCGTGGAAGCGCTGAAGGAAGTGATCACCGTGCTGCCGCCAGACAGCCCGCCGATCATGATCACCCAGCACATGCCGCCGCGCTTCACCGCCAGCTTCGCCGCCCGGCTCGACTCGCTCTCGGCGGTCTCGGTTTCGGAAGCCAAGGATGGCGTGCGCGTCTTCCCGGGCCATGTCTATATCGCGCCCGGCGACTTCCACCTGACGCTGCATCGCTCGGGCGGCCACTACTATACCAAGCTGAACAAGGACCCGCCGGTTTCCGGCCATCGTCCCTCCGTGGACGTATTGTTCAATTCGGTGGCCGAACATGCCGGCCATAACGCCATCGGCGTGATTCTCACCGGCATGGGCAAGGATGGCGCCGTGGGTCTGAAGAAAATGCTGGAGGCCGGGGCCCAGACCGTGGGCCAGGACGAGGCCACCAGCCTGGTCTATGGCATGCCCAAAGCCGCCAAAATCGTGGGCGCGGTGCAGCAGGAGGCGCCGATCGGCCAGATCGCCGCCGAGATCCTGAACCGCTGCAAGCAACGCTGAGGAAGCCGCCAAAGCCGGCCTTCGCCCCGGCTTCGGCATTGAGAAGATTAGGGTTTTGGGTTATTCATCGCCCTGTAACCGTTGCCGTGGTGGGATTCGTGGCAAGGGGCGCAGGTAAAGGGAAGGAGCGAGGACCGACATGCCTTCGGCCAGCCAACTTCGAGTTTTGATCGTGGACGATCAGATGAGCATGCGCGGCATCGCCCGCTATTGCTTGCAGGAGATCGGCATCAAGAATGTCGTCGAAGCCAAAAGCGGCAACGACGCCTTGGTCGCCATGAATTCAAACAAGTTCGACCTCATCATTTCCGACTGGAATATGGACGGGATGGACGGTCTCACCTTGCTGAAGACCATCCGCGCCAACCCGCTGACCAAGCGCATGCCGTTCATCATGGCCACTGGCCAGCGCGACACCGAACTGGTGAAGACCGCGATTCAGGCCGGCGTGAACAATTACATGGTGAAGCCGTTCAACGCCGCGACGATGAGGCAGAAAATCGAAGCGGTGCTCGGCAAGCTCACTTAAAGCCCGGCGCCGATGACGCCGTTGGCACTCGATGAGTATCTCCCCTATCTGATCAATCGCGCGGGCGTGCGTCTGGTGGCGCATTTCAGCCTGCAACTGCGCGCCGAGGGCCTGAACATCCAGGATTGGCGCGTGCTCGCCGCCCTGGTGGAGCAGGATGGGCCCCGGCTTTCCGATCTGGCCGAACGCACCTCGATTGAGATATCCACACTGTCGCGCGTTGTTGGCAGCATGGAGGAAGGCGGCCTGCTCAGCCGCACCCGCGCCAGCAGCGATGCCCGTGCCGTCACCATCCGGCTGGAAGCACGCGGCCGCGAGATTGCCACGCGCCTGATCCCGGCGGCGCGCGCCCTGGAAGCTGGTGCGCTCGCCGGTTTGAGCGACGCCGAAGCGGCGCAATTGAAAGCGCTGCTGCGCCGGGTCTACGCCAATCTTGACGGCAGCCACCTGCCCGCCGCCGCCAACGGCGACTAAGCCAAGCAGCGATCCAGGAAATGGATCACATCGGCGGTCACCGCATCGCGGTTGGTCTCGTTGAGCAATTCATGCCGCGCCTGATCGTAGAAGATATGCTCAACACGGCTTAAGCCCGCCGCCTTGTAGGCCTCAAGCAATTGCACCAGGCCGCGCGTGCCGGCGGAAACCGGATCATGCTTGCCGGCGATCAGCAGCAGCGGCAGGGCTTTCGGGATCCGCGCCTGTTCGGCCGGCTCGCTCATCTGTGAAAGCCCGGCCAGGAAGTCGACCCAGAATTGCGGGCTCATCTGATGGCCGCAGAAGGGATCGGCGAGATAGCGATCAACTTCCGCTGTATCGCGCGACAGCCATTCAAAGCCAGTGCGCGCCGGCTCGAAGCGCTTGTTGAAGGCACCGAAGCTCAAGGCATGGATCAGCGCGCTATGGCCACGCCGCCCCAGGCGCAGACGCTCGATTCGGGCGATCAGCTTGCCCATGGCGGCGATGGCCGGCGGCTTGCCGTTGGAGGCGCAGAGCACGGCGCCACGGATCGTGCCGCCATGCAGCTCGACATAGCGCTGGCCCATGAAGGAGCCCATGGAATGGCCAAATAACAGCACCGGCAGCCCGCCCTCGGCGGCAGCGGCATGGCGGTTGATCTGGGCCAGATCAGCAATGGCACGGTTCCAGCCATCGTCATCGGCCATATGGCCCAGATCGGCGGCTTGGGGCGCCGTGCGGCCATGGCCGCGATGATCGAAGGCATAGGCCACATAGCCGGCCGTATTCAGCGCGGCGGCGAAGCGGGCATAGCGCCCAGCATGCTCGGCCATGCCATGGGCGATATGCACCACGGCCTTGGGGGCGGCAATCGGGCGCCAGACATGGCCGCGCAGCAGCAGGCCATCGGCATCGGAGCGAAGATCGAGATCGGCATGGGTCATGGCGTTGAGTCTATCCCGAGGCCAGCGTCATTGTCAGGCGACATTTCGCCCCTTGCCGTTAGGTAAGTTAGCCGGTCTAATCCGCCCAACCGGAGGCCAGAGCCATGAACCAGATTCCCAATTCCCTGCATGCCCGCGACATCGCCCATGTGCTGCATCCCTATACCAATCTGGTGAAGCATGAGAAGGCCGGGCCGCTGGTGATCGAGCGCGGCAAGGGCATCTATGTCTACGACGACCAGGGCCGCGAATATATTGAGGGCATGGCTGGTTTGTGGTGTGCCGGCCTGGGCTTCGACGAGCCGGCCCTGGTGGAGGCGGCGGTGGAGCAGATGCGCAAGCTGCCCTTCTACCACACTTTCGGCCATAAGAGCGCGCAGCCGGTGATTGAGCTGGCCGAGAAGCTCAAGAGCTTGTCGCCGGTGCCGATCTCCAAGGTGTTCTTCGTCAATTCCGGCTCGGAAGCCAACGACACCCAGATGAAGTTCATCTGGTATTACAACAACGCCATCGGCCGGCCGAAGAAGAAGACCATCCTGTCGCGCCAGCGCGGCTATCACGGCGTCACCATCGCTTCGGGCAGCCTGACCGGCCTGCCGGCCAATCACCGCGCCTTCGATCTGCCGATTGCCGGCGTGAAGCATGTGGATTGCCCGCATTTCTATCGCAATGCCGAGCCCGGCGAGAGCGAGGCCGACTACACCGCGCGGCTGGCCAAGAATCTGGATGAGTTCATCCAGCGCGAGGGGCCGGATAGTGTGGCGGCCTTCTTCGCCGAGCCGGTTCTGGGCGCCGGCGGCGTGATCGTGCCGCCGGAGGGCTATTATCCGGCGATGCAGGCGGTGCTGAAGAAATACGACATCCTCAGCGTGTCGGATGAAGTGATCTGTGGCTTTGGCCGCACCGGCAATGTCTGGGGCTGCCAGACGCTGGATTACCAGCCCGACCTGATCTCCTGCGCCAAGCAGCTCTCCTCGGCCTATCTGCCGATTGCCGCCTGCCTGATCTCGGAACCGATCTACGCGGCGATCCGCGATCAATCCGGCACCATCGGCACTTTCGGCCATGGCTTCACCTATGGCGGCCATCCGGTTTCCGCCGCCGTGGCTCTGCGCACGCTGCAGATTTATGAGGAGCGCAATATCTACGCCCATGTCGCCACGATCACACCGCATTTCCAGGCGCGCCTGCGGCGGCTGAATGATCATCCGCTGGTGGGTGAGGCGCGTGGCGTTGGCCTGATCGGCGCCGTGGAATTGGTGGAGAACAAATCAACCCGGAAGAATTTCGACCCAGCCAAGATGGTGGGGGCCACCTGTGCCGCCTTCGCCCAGGAAGAAGGCCTGATCCAGCGTAGCCTGTCCGGCGATGCCCTGGCATTCTGCCCGCCGATGATCATCAGCGAAAGCGAAATCAACGAGATGTTCGACCGCTTCGAGCGTGCCTTGGCCCGCACTGAAGCCTGGATCGCGGCCGAGGGCCTGCGGCCCGTCGCCTGATCCGGCGGCAAGGCCAGACCAGAAACCCCGCCGGTAGCCCAAAGAATCAGCGGGTTAATTTCAACTCGATGGCTTGGGGGCGCCCGCCCCCCATGCTATCCTTGGCTGTAAAGATAGGCTGCCGTCGCGGCCCCTAAGGCATTATTCCGGATGATGATCGATCAGCATACGCAAGAGGGCAATGACCTGGTTTCCCGCATCGAGGCGCGGGCGATGCAGATATTCAAGTTCACTGAGAATCCCGCCGAGCGCCGCGACAACGTGGCCGGCTTCCGCCGCTTCAGCGCCATGATCGATGAATTCCACAATCAGCCGAGGTGGCCGAGGGCCGCCTCACGCTGTTGAAATCCGACCGCCGCGACGAGTTGCGCCGCTATGTGACGCAGATTCGCGCCAAGATTCTGAAGATGGAAATCGATGTCACCCAGAGCTATCTGGAAGGTCTGATCGAAGCCCAGGCGCCGCTGCCCTATGGCGCGCGGGAATTCTTCGCCTCGCGCCTCAAGCGCCTGGGCGAACTGGCGCATATGCTGTCCGATGGCCCCGAGGCCGATGGCTCGGCTGGTGAATTGATGCAGCATATGCGCGCCATGCTGCAGATGCTGCTCGACCGCTCGCCCGAACTGGAAGTCTTCGAGCGCGACCCGAATCAGCGCCCCCTCACCCGCAGCCGCCCGCCAACCCCCGCCACCGCCAAGGTGCGCGGCGGTGCCGTGACGCCGCCCACCACCGCGCCAGCCGCGAAACAGCCGCTGCTGCCGCCGGTGATCAAGCTGGAGCATCGTGACGATTGGGGCCGTGTCTTCCTAGCCAAGGGCAGTTTTGACACGGTGACCCAAGTCTGCCGCATCAAGGGCATCTCGATGGACAATATCGCCACGAAGATGGGCGTGACGCGCATCGCGCTGACCCTGATCCTGAACGGCCAGGACCCCATTGCGCGCAACATGCTGGATGTGCTGCACAAGGCGCTGAACGGCAACCCGCAGTAACAGGGGTCAGGCCTTGGCGGGTTTAACCTCGCCGAGTTCCAGCAGCACTTCGTTGGCGGCCTTGAAGGCATCCAGGCCAGCCGGGATGCCGCAATAGATGGTGGCCTGCAGCAGGATTTCCTTGATCTCGTCCACAGTCACGCCATTGGTGATAGCGCCGCGCACATGCAGTTTGAGTTCCGGCGTGCGGCCTAGGGCCGTGAGCATGGCGAGGTTCAGCATCGAGCGCGTCTTGCGCTCCAGGCCTGGACGATCCCAGACATAGCCCCAGCAGAATTCCGTGGTGACATGCTGGAAGGCCATGGTGAAATCAGTCGCCTTGGCCAGCGAGCCATCAACATAATCGGCACCCAGCACGGCGCGGCGCACCTTGAGACCAGCCTCGAACAATTCCTTGGTTTCCTTCACGGACATGCATCCCTCCCGTTATGAAGTGCTTAAATTAAATTCCCGCGCCAGCAATTGGTAGCTTTTCAGCTTTGCTGCCGGATCATGAGTCCAGGTCAGGATGACCAATTCCTGCACCTGCATCTCGGCCGCCAGATCGCGCAGCCTTTTGCCCAGTTCGGCCGGCGTGCCAATGAAGGCGCGCTGGCGGTCGCGTTCCAGCTTGGCGCGCTCGGCGGGGCTGAAATCATAGGCCGAAGCCTGTTCCGGCGTTTGCAGCGGCAGCAATTCGCCACGATCGCGGCCCTGGCGCCAGCGCGCGCGGGTCATGAACAGATGCTCGGCCTCTTCCCGTGTATCGGCGGCCAGGGCCCAAAGGCAGAGCGAGGCATAGGGTTGAGGACGCTGTTCGGTGGGCCGATAATAGCGGCGATAGATTTCCAGCGCCTGATCGGCGCCCTGGCCATCGGTAATAAAATAGGCGAACGAATAGGGCAGCCCGAAATGCGCCGCCAGCCGGGCGCCATAATCCGACGAACCGAGCATCCAGAGTTCGGGCCGCGTCTGGCTCATCGGCATAGCCCGGATGCCATGGCGTGGATCGCCTTCGGCCGGCGTGAAGCCATGGATCCAGCCTTCCAGATCACGCACCTGACCGGGGAATTCATCTTCGCCGCTGGTATGGGCATGGGGATTGAGCGCATAGGCGGTGCGGCGATCAGCCCCCGGTGCGCGGCCCACGCCAAGATCGATACGGCCCGGCGCAAGCGCATCCAACACCCGGAACTGCTCGGCCACCTTCAGCGCGGTATAATGCGGCAGCATCACGCCAGCGCTGCCGATGCGGATGCGCTGGCTGCGCGCCGCAATCGCCGCCATCAGGATTTCCGGTGCCGTACCCACGATGCTGTCATGGTTGTGATGCTCGGAAACCCAGAAGCGATGATAGCCCAGCGCATCGGCCTGCTGCGCCAGGCCTAAGGTTTCGCGGATCGCCGCATCCTGGCCTCGGCCAGCAGCAGCGGTCGATTGATCGAGAATGGAGAGTTTCAGCATGGGGCCAAAATAATGCGCCAATCCGGTTTGCCCAGCCCCGGCGATGGCCTATCTTTCTGGCCGTGACCAGCCTCTCCCGCTTGCAGCTTATCGCCTATGCCGCGCCCGGCCTGCCAGCCGCCATGCTGCTGCTGCCGCTCTATGTGCATCTGCCCACCTTCTATGCCGAGAAGGTGGGACTGGGGCTGTCCGTGGTGGGCGGCGCGCTGCTGGCCGCACGGCTCTGGGACATCGTGATCGACCCACTGATCGGCTATTTGAGTGACCGCACGCAAAGCCGTTGGGGCCGCCGCAAACCCTGGATCGTCGCCGCATTGCCGCTGATCCTGGTGAGCGCCTGGGCCTTGTTCGCGCCGCCACAGAATGCCAGCTGGCTGCATCTGCTGCTCTGGACCATGGTGCTCTATCTCGGCGCCGCCATGCTGCAAATCCCCTATCTCGCCTGGGGCGCGGAATTATCGGAGGACTATGCCGAGCGCACGCGTATCACGTCTTGGCGCGAGGGCCTGATCGTGGCCGGCACGCTGGCCGCCGTGCTGATTCCCGCCTTGCTGCCGCAAACCGGACTCACCGCCCTGGCCATCACCATCACGCTGCTGCTGCCACCCGCCATATTGCTGGCGATCTGGCGCCTGCCTGCCGGTCTCGCCAGCGCCAAGAGCGCCGAGCTGAGCCGCCAGGGCCTGCGCCAGCTTTGGCGCAACGGGCCCTTCCGCCGCTTGCTGCTGGCCTGGCTGCTGAACGGCACCGCCAATGGCCTGCCGGCCACTCTGGTGCTGCTTTATGTCACCCATGTATTGCAGGCGCCCGATCTGGCTGGCGCGGTGCTGCTGGCCTATTTCGCCGCCGGCATTACCGCCATTCCGCTCTGGCTGTGGCTGGCGGCGCGCTTTGGCAAGCATCGCGTCTGGTGCGGCGCCATGCTGTGGACTTGCGGCTTCTTTGCCCTGGTTCCCTGGCTCGGCCCTGGTGACGGTATGTGGTTCGTGGCCATTTCGGTGCTCACGGGCCTCAGCCTGGGCGCCGACCTGGCTTTGCCGCCCGCCATGCAGGCCGATGTGATCGACCTGGACGAAGCCCGCCACCGCGAGCAGCGCGCTGGGTTGTTCTTCGCGCTGTGGGGCGTGGCGACCAAGCTGGCTTTGGCGGCCGCCGTGGGCATTGCCTTTCCCTTGCTCGATCTCTTTGGTTTCAAAACACAAGGCGGAAACACACCGGCGGCTTTGTTCGGCCTCACCGCGCTTTATTGCCTGGCGCCCATCGCCTTCAAGCTGGCGGCGATCGCCCTGATGGCGGGCTACCCGTTGACGCAGCAGCGCCAAGCAGGCTTACGCGCGATCATTGCCCGGCGCGCCGCAAACCCACTCTCACCTGGGCGCGCGGCAGCAGGATAAACTCGATCCAGTTGCGCAATTCGCGCTCACGCTGGCCGCGATCCAATGTGCTGGCATCCAGGCCATGGGCCCAGGCGAGGTCTTGGCGATCCGGCGCCTTATGCAGCGTCTTCAAATCATCAAGATAACGTTGCATCGTAGCCACATCGGCAAACAGGCCATCGGCCAGCAGGCGCGGACCATAGCGCGCCATCACCGCCGCGATCTCGTTGAAATCATATTCCGGGTGATACTGCACCGCCCAGGCATGGGGGCCAGAGGCGGCATCGCCGAAGCTCGCTGCCTGCACATCGCTCACGGCATTCTGCGCCAACACGCTCATGCCGGCTGGCACCTCCACCACCTCATCCAGATGCACGCAAATGGCATCGAATACCGCGCCCTTGCCGGCCAGCAAGGGATGCTCTGCACCGGCAGGCGTGCGCTGGATGCGCCGCGCGATGCCGATCTCGCGGCCCTTAGGATTCTTATGCACCCGGCCGCCTAGCGCCGTGGCAATCACCTGCAGGCCCCAACAGGAACCGAACAGGCTGCAACCGGCATCCAAAGCTGCCTTGGCGATATCGATCTGGCGAGTGATCGGCGGCGTCATGTCATACACATTCAGCGCCGAGCCGGTGAAGGCAACGCCATCGAATGTCTCGAAATCGAGAATCGGCTCGGCCGCCTCGGCCGGATGCGTCAGCACGATATCAAGGCCGGGATGCAGACCGGCCAGCACCTCAGCATAATGCGCGCCGCTGGCAGTGCCGCCGGCCTTGATATTGGCCTCGTTGACGGCAGCCGTGTTGCCATCAACAACCAGAATCCGCGCGCTCATGCGCCACTCAGATCGCCGGCCACCGCCTTGCGGAAGATGCGCTCCAGCGCGGCGGCGTTAATCGGCATTGGGTTGCCGCCGGCGGAAGGATCGGCTTCCGCCATGCGGCCGATCTCGGCAGCGCGATCCGCCGGCACCTTGATCTCGGCCAGCGTATGGGGGATGCCGAGTTCGGTGCGGAAGGCCAGAACCCAATCGAACACCGCCTCATAGCGCGGACTGGCGAGATTGAGCATGCGCGCCAGCAAAGCCATGCGGTTGGCAATCGCCGCCTTGTTATGCTGCATCACATAGGGCAACAAAACCTCGTTGGTGAGGCCGTGATGGGTGTCGTAAACCGCGCCGATGGGATGCGCCAGGGCATGCACGCCGCCCAGGCCCTTCTGAAAGGCGGCCGCGCCCATGGAGGCCGCCGCCAGCATGCGCGAGCGCGCCTCGATATCCGTGCCATCGCGATAGGCGCGTGGCAGGTAATCCTTCACCAACCGCATGCCCTCCAGCGCGATGCCTTCCGCCATCGGATGGAAGCCCGGCGCGCAATAGGCCTCGAAGCAATGCACGAAGGCATCGATGCCAGTGGCTGCCGTGATATGGGCTGGCAGGCCCACAGTCAATTCAGGATCGGCGATCACCAAAGCGGGCAGCATGCGCGGATGGAAGATGATCTTCTTCTCATGCGTGTCTTCCTTGTTGATCACCGAGGCGCGGCCCACTTCCGAACCGGTGCCCGAGGTGGTGGGCACCGCCACCACCGGCGCCATCCCGGCCACATTCACGCGGTCAGAATTATTGCCCACATCCTCGAAATCCCAGAGCGGGCGATCCTGGCCCACCATCAACGCCACGGCCTTGGCGGCATCGACACCGCTGCCGCCGCCAAAGGCGATCACGCCATCATGGCCGCCAGCCTTATAGGCGGCGACGCCGGCATCCACATTGGCGCCGGTGGGATTGCCCTTCACGCCAGCAAACAAACCCGTGGGCAGGCCAGCGGCAGCATTGCCGGCAATCGCGGCCCGAACCATCGGCGCCTCGGCCAAGCCGGCATCGGTGATCAGCAAGGGCTTGGTCATGCCAAGACTGCGGCAGGCCTGGGGCAGTTCCTTGATGCGGCCGGGGCCGACCCACATGGTGGTGGGATAGTTCCATTTGCCAACGAGCATGGGGCTTACTCCGATAATCAGGTGTTCAGACGCAGGTGGAAGGATTTCGGCCGGGTGAGCGACTCAAAACCGACCGAGGAGAGCGTGCAGCCACGGCCGGAATTCTTCACCCCGGTCCAGGCGAGCGCCGGATCGAGATAATCACAGCGGTTCATGAACACCGTGCCGGTCTCAAGCTGCGCCCCAAGCGTGGCGGCGGCTTCAGCATCCTTGGTCCAGATCGCGGCGGTGAGGCCGTATTCGCTGTCATTCATCAGCGCGACGGCTTCCGCATCCGACTTCACTTTCATGATGCCGATGGCGGGCCCGAAGGTTTCCTCGCTCATCACCCGCATGGAATGATCGACACCCACCAGCACCTGCGGCGCCAAATAGGGCGATCCCTCGCGATTGGCAGGGAAGTGCGATGCATCCACCAAGCTGCGGGCGCCGCGCGCCACGGCTTCGCTCACCTGGCCGCGCACGAAATCAGCCGCCGAGGCGCGCACCATGGGGCCGAGATTGGTTTCCGCCTTGGTAGGATCACCCAGCCTGTATTTCTTAGTCAGGTCAACGAAGCCATCGACGAATGCGTCATAGAGCTTGTCATGCACATAGATGCGCTCAATGCCGCAGCAGGATTGGCCTGAGTTGAAGAACGCGCCATCCACCAGGTTTTCCAACGCATGCGCCAGATCGGCATCAGCGCGCACATAGGCCGGGTCCTTGCCACCCAGCTCCAGGCCGGCGCCAACAAAGCGATCCGCGAGCGCATGCTGCACCGCTGCGCCGCCCGCCACCGAACCGGTGAAGGCGACGAAGCCAACACGCGCATCGCGCATCGCGGTTTCGGCATCGGCATGGCTTAAATGGAGGTACTGGAACACGCCCTCGGGCAGGCCGGCCTCGCGAAAGGCTTCGGCGTAGCGCTCGGCGCAAAGCGGCGTCTGGTGCGAATGCTTGAGCAGCACCGTGTTGCCCGCCAGCAGGGCCGGAATCACCGCGTTCACCGAGGTGAGATAAGGGTAATTCCATGGCGCGATGACAAACACCACGCCATGGGCCTCGCGGCGGATATAGCGGCGGAAGCCGTCTTTCGCTGCGGGCTGGATATCGGCCAAAGCCTGGGGCGCGATATCGATCATGTAGCTGGCGCGGTCGTTGAAGCCGCGCACCTCGCCCGGCGTCTGGCTCAAGGGCCGACCCATCTGCCAGGTGAGTTCCTGGGCAATCGCCGCACCCTTGGCGACGAAGGCCGCCACGGCGCGGGTGAGTACGGCCTGGCGCTCAGGTAGCGGCGTGGCGCGCCAGGCGGCGCCGGCGGAGACCGATTTGGCCAAAGCCGCTTCGATGGCAGCGCCATTGCTCAAGGGACGCTCGACATAGACCCGGCCATCCACCGGGCTGACACATTTCAGCATAGCGACCAGACCTCAGATGATTTCGAAATAGCGCGCCAATTGCCAATCAGTGATCGCCTTGCGGTATTCCCGGTCCTCCCATTCGCGGGTGGCGGCGTAATGCTCCACGAAGGCCTCACCGAACAGCTCACGCGCCGGCTTGCTTTTCTTCAGGCGGCCAGCCGCCTCAAACAGCGTGCGCGGCAGCTGATACTTGGCCGGCATATCCACGGCATAGGCATTGCCCTGCAAGGCAGGCGTCGGCTCGATCTTGTTTTCCACGCCCCAGAGGCCGGCGCCGATAGCCGCCGCCATGGCGATATAGGGATTGATATCGGCTGCCGCGATGCGGAATTCCACGCGCTGGGATTTCGGCGAGCCGGGGATCGCACGCAAGGCTGTGGTGCGGTTCTCCACGCCCCAGGATGCCTGCGTTGGCGCCCAGAAGCCCGGAATGAGCCTTGTATAGCTGTTCACCGTACAGGCCACCATGGCGAGCAGATCGGGCAGCAAGGCCTGCTGGCCACCGATGAAATGCCGCATCGTGTCGGAAATATTATGCGGCTGCTTGGGGTCATGGAAAGCGGGCTTGCCGTCCTTCTTCTTCAGCGAGACATGGATATGCCCGCTCTGGCCCGGCCAATCATGGGACCACTTAGCCATGAAGGTGGCCATCTTGCCCTGGCGCTGCAGCAGGGCCTTGGTGAAAGTCTTGAACAAAGCTGCCTTGTCGGCGGCGTTCAATGCTTCATCCACCGTGATGGCGGCTTCCAACACGCCGGCGCCGGTCTCGGTATGCAGGCCTTCCAACGGGAAATCCATCTTGATGCCGAGATCGATCAGATCGTGATAGAGACTCGACTCCACCGAATTGCGCAGCACTGAATAGCCGAAGAAACCGGGCGTGATCGGCTTCAGGTTGCGATAGCCCTTTTCGCGGATGGAATGCGGCGTTTCGTCAAACACGAAGAATTCGAATTCGCAGGCGCCGAGCACCTTGTAGCCCATCTTATCGGCCTTGCTCAGCACGCGGCGCAGCACGGCGCGCGGGCAGACCGTCTCGGCCGGCGGCGAGAATTCGCCGAGGAAGAACAGGGTATTCGGCTCCCAGGGAATATCGCGGCAGGTATCGGGCAGCACGCGCACCGGCGCATCGGGATAAGCAGTATGCCAGCCGGTGTATTTCACATTGGCATAAAGCTGGTCGTTGGAATCCCAGCCCAGCACCACGTCGCAAAAGCCAAAGCCGCTATCCAGCGCGGAGAGGAATTTCTCCACCGAGATGTATTTGCCGCGCAGGATGGCATCCACATCAAAAGCGCCGACCTTCACGCGGTCGATCTTGCGTTCTGCAATGATGCGGCGCGCATCGGCCGCGGTTTTTACCTGCCTTGCTGTCAACGCCATCCCGTCTATCCCCCGTTTATGGTCCGCAACGCCCAGCGGTGCAGTTCAGGCGAGGACGCCGCCACCACGCGGCCATCCGAACCCAATCCCAGCGGCTTGCCATCCCAATCCGTCACCACGCCGCCGGCGCCCTGGATCACCGCCACCAGCGGCAGATAGTCATAGGGCTGCAGGCCAACTTCGATCACCAAATCCACATGGCCGGCCGCCAGCAAAGCGTAAGCGTAGCAATCGCCGCCGAAGCGCCGCAGCCGCACCGCCTTGCTCGCCCGCTCAAAACCACTGCGCGCCGCGCCCTCGAACATATCCGGCGAGGTGGCATAGAGCGTTGCTTCTGCCGGATTTGTGCGGCCACTGACGCGGCAGGGCGCGTCGTTGAAGCGCGTCGGCTCGCCGGCTTCGCCGATCCAGGTTTCATCCAAGGCCGGCATGTCGATGACGCCGAGACACGGCACGCCATGCTCCAGCAGGGCGATTAAAGTGCCAAAGAGTGGCAGGCCGGTGACAAAGCTCTTGGTGCCGTCGATCGGGTCGATCACCCAGGTGAAGCGCGCGCCCAGCCGCTCGGCATCATGCTCCTCACCATAAATGGCATGATCGGGGTGGCGTTCGGCCAGGATGGAGCGCAAAGCGGTCTCGATGGCGCGGTCAGCCACCGTCACCGGGCTGGAATCGGCCTTATGCTCCACGGTCAGTTTCTGGCGGAAATAAGCCTGCGCAATCGGTCGCGCCGCCGCCGCCAAAGCCTCGGCCGTAGCACGGTGGGTAGCAGGGGCGGTTTCGATGGCGGAAAGTGGCATTTTTGGTGTTTTGTGGATTTATGTGTGATTTTTTATAGACGGCTTTCCGCTTCTCTGCAACAATTCCTGCGGCATTCACGACGCAACTGGGGGACATCATGCAACACAAGCTTTTTGGCTGGGCGGCGGGCGCATTGCTGCTCGCGGCGGCCAGCACCGCGCAGGCCGGGGCCATCACGGTCTATACCGCTCTGGAAGAGGACGAGATCGCGGATTATGTGGCGCAAGCCAAGAAGGACATTCCCGATGTGACGGTGAATGTGCTGCGGCTTTCCACCGGCGATCTGGGCGCGCGCATCATGGCTGAAGCCGGTAATCCGCAGCATGACGTGATCTGGGGCTGGGCCGTCACCAACATGATGGATCCGCGCGTGCTGGCCCTGGTGGAACCCTATGCCGCCAAGGGCAGCGAGAAGATGGGCGCCGCCTATCTGGCTGCTGACAAGAAGTGGTTTGCCGCCACCGGTTATATCGGCGCCTTCTGCGTCAACACCGAGCGACTGAAGCAGAAGAACCTGCCGATGCCGAAAAGCTGGGCTGACCTGCTCAATCCCGCCTTCAAGGGCGAGATCGCCATGCCGAACCCGGTTTCCTCGGGCACCGGCTATCTGCAGGTGGTGTCGATCCTGCAGAAGATGGGCGAAGAAAAAGGCTGGGCCTTCCTGAAGCAGCTTGATGGCAATGTGAATCAGTATATCAAATCCGGTTCGCGCCCCTGCCGTTCGGCCCGCGCCGGTGAATTCACCGTAGGCACCTCGCTGGCTTTCGCCGCGATCAAGTCGATCGAGGAAGGCTTCCCACTCGCCATGGTGCTGCCCGCCGAGGGTGCCGGCTACGAACTCGAAGCATCCGGCCTGATGGCTGCCTCGAAGAACAAGGCCGATGCCAAGAAATTCCTTGATTGGACGCTGTCGGCCAATGCCGCCAGCCTGTATGGCAAATACAAGGAACTGGTGACTCTGCCGGGCTTCAAGCCGGGCAAAGTGGCGCGCGAGGCCGGCATGCCGGAAGATCCGGGCACCATCCTCTACAAGATGGACTTCGCCGCTTCCGCCGTGCAGCGCGATGCCATCCTGGCGCGCTGGAACAAGGAAATCGGCCGCTAAGGTCTTACCCCGGGCAGTTTGCACTGTCCGGGGTTTTTCTTTTTTCCGTTGGAAGCCCAATGCATCTCGTCATCGACCAAGTGCGCAAGACCTTCGGCCCCGTAGCGGCGCTGGATGATGTTTCCTTGAGTGTCGATGCCAGTGAATTCGTCTGCCTGCTCGGCCCCTCGGGCTGCGGCAAGACCACCCTGCTGCGTATCATCGCTGGCCTGCTGACCATGGATTCTGGCAGGCTGACACTCGCTGGCCGCGACTTAACACAAGTGCCGGCGCGGCAGCGCGGCTTCGGCATCGTGTTCCAATCCTATTCGCTGTTTCCCAACATGACCGTGGCCGATAATATCGGCTATGGCCTCAAGCTGCGCGGCACGCCGCGTGAGAAAATCGATGCCCGGGTGCGCGAGTTGCTGGCGCTGATCAAGCTGCCGCAGATCGCCGAGCGCTTCCCCTGGGAGTTGTCGGGCGGCCAGCAGCAGCGCGTGGCGCTGGCTCGCGCCATCGCCGTGGAACCATCCTTGCTGCTGCTGGACGAACCGCTCTCGGCGCTGGATGCCAAGGTGCGCGCCGAATTGCGCGAGGAAATCCACGATGTGCAACGGCGCCTGAAAATCCCCACGGTGATGGTGACCCATGACCAGGAAGAAGCCCTGACGCTGGCCGACCGCATCATCTGCATGAGTCGTGGCCGCATCGAACAGGCCGGCAGCCCGACGGATCTGTATCTGCGCCCCGCCACGCGCTTCGTGGCCGATTTCATGGGCGTGAGCAACCTGATCGAACCAGGGCGCTTGAGCGCCTCACGGCCGGAATTGATGCAGGGCTGCCCAGGCGACAACCATCTGCTCTGCCTGCGGCCTGAGCATCTCAGCGTCTCCAAAGGCAGCTTCGGCACGGTGAGTTCGGTGAGCTTCCTGGGCAATATCACGCGGCTGAAGCTGGAAACGCCGCTGGGCCAGTTGGTGGCCGAGGAAAACGGTCGCTCCAATTTCAATCCGGGTGATCGCGTGGAGATTACGGTCGATCCCGGTCGCGCCGCCTGGGTCGCTGCCTGACCATGGCTGCCGCCACATCACCGCCACCGGCGCAGGATCGCAGTGACCGGCTGTTCAATCTCGCCTGCCTGGTGTTGCCGGCAGCGGCGCTGATTCTCTTTTTCGCCTATCCCATCGCCATGATGGGCTATCGCAGCCTGCTGGAACCCGATGGTGGTATGGGCTTTGGCAATTTCGCCCGCATCCTCGGCTCCAAAGGCTTTATCAAAGCGCTGCTGAACAGCCTTTATATGGGCCTGACTACCACGGCGCTCACCGTGGCGCTGGGCCTGCTGCTGGCTTTTGCGCTGCATCGCTGCCGGTTATGGCTCAAGGCCTTGCTGCTTGGCATCATCTCACTGCCGATCATCGCGCCTTCCCTGGTGCAGGGCTTGGGGCTGATTTTCCTGCTGGGCCGCAACGGCCTGATCAATAAGACCTTCGGCTTGAACGTGGAAATTTACGGCTTCTGGGGCCTGCTGATCGCCAACACGCTCTATGCCCTGCCGCAGGCCGCCATGATCATCGGCGCCGCGCTCCGCCATGCCGATGCGCGGCTGTTTGAGGCAGCGGAAGTGATGGGCGCCTCGGGCTGGCGGCAATTCGTTGACCTCACCTTGCCCAATATCCGCTTCGGCCTGCTCAGCGCCACCTTCGTGGTCTTCACCGTCACCATCACCGATTTTGGCAACGCGGCGGTGATCGGCGGTGATTACACCGTGCTGGCCATCGAAATCTACAACCAGGTGATTGGCCAGATGAACCTCAATCTGGGCGCTGTGGTGGGCATGCTCTTGTTGCTGCCCACCTTGCTTGCCTTCTATTTTGAACGCCTGGCAACACAGCGGCAATTCGGTACGCAATCGGAATCTTCCGTACCCTACCGCCCCGGGCCCAATGCGCTGCGCGATGGCATTATCGGCACCCTGGCCTGGTTGGTGGCGCTGGCGCCGCTGAGCATCGTGGGTGTGGTGGTCTATGCCAGCTTCATGCGGCTATGGCCCTATCGGTTGGATTTCACCTGGCGGCATTACGATATCAAGCTGGCCGGCGGCTATGATCCGCTCTGGATCAGCATCGGCGTATCAGCTGCAGCCGCCGGCTTCGGCACGGTTTTCCTGCTGCTGCTGGGTGTGGCGCTGAAGCGCATGCAAGGCCCGCTTGCCCGCATCATCTATTTCATCGCCATGCTGCCCGCCGCCGTGCCCGGCCTGGTGCTGGGCCTGGCTTATGTCTTCGCCTTCAACCAGCCTGGCACGCCGTTGATCCTGCTTTATGGCAGCTTCGCTTTGCTGGCGATGTGCAATTTCTACCACTACCACACCCAGGGCTTTGCCACGATGACCACCGGCCTGCGCCAGATTCCGCCAGCCCTGGAGGAAGCTGCTACCTGCATCGGCGCCTCCACCTGGCATGTGGTGCGTGATGTGTATGTGCCCTATACCTTGCCGACACTGGTTTCGGTATTCTTCTTCCTGTTCATGAGTTCGATGGTGACGCTTTCCGCCGTGATCTTCCTGGTAACACCCAAGCTGATGCTGGCCGCCGTTACCGTGATGCGTCTGGATGAAGGCGGCTATACCTCACAGGCCGCCGCTTTCTCCACCGTGATCATGGTGGTGGTGGCCATATCCCTGCTGCTGGCGCGCGGCGCGGTGCATCTGGCGCAGCGCCGCACCAAGATGCCGGAGATGGCCTGATGTGGGCCCAGGAACGCCATAAGCGCATCCAGGGCTTGTTGCACCGCTTCAAGCAGATGTCGGCCGACGATCTGGCGCGCGACCTAGATGTCTCCCGCGAAACCGTGCGACGCGACCTGCTGGAACTGGAATCCGCCGGCCTGCTGAAGCGCGTGCATGGTGGCGCCGTGCTGCCCGAGCCGCTAAGCGAAGCACCCTTCGCCGACCGCCTGCAGGTGCGGCGCAAGGAGAAACAAGCGATCGCGCGCGCTGCGATACGCGAGATCAAACCAGGGCAGGTCTGCTTCGTGGATGCCGGCTCCACCACCGCCATCCTGGCTGAAGAACTGGGCAAGATCGCCGGATTGACCATCGTCACCAATTCCATCGACGTAGCCAATACGCTGAACGGCCTGCGCCAGGATATCACCACCTTGCTGCTGGGCGGCCGGCTGCATAACGACGTGCCGGGCACCTATGGTGAGCTGACCTTGAGCGAAGTGGCGCGCTTCCGCGCCGATGTTGCGATACTTTCGCCGGTGGGCGTGCATCCTGAGCATGGCGCCACTGATTTCGTGCTGCATGAAGCCGAGATCGCCCGCGCCATGATCCAGCAAAGTCAGCGCGTCGTGTTCCTGGCCGACCATGCCAAGATCGGCACCGCCAGCCGGGTAGCGATCTGCCCCTGCTCCCGCATTGACCTGCTGATCACCGATGCCGCCGCTGATCGCAAGACCCTGGCCGCCTTGCGCCAGGCCGGCTTGGGAGAGACAATCCTCGCCGATTGAGGGCGGAGAATAATCCCATGACAAATGTCGCAATTATCGGCGCCGGCCTGATCGGCGCGAGCTGGGCGGCGCTTTTCCTGGCGCATGGCCGCCATGTTGTGGCGTGGGACCCCGTGGCGGCCAGCCGGGCGAATTTCAGGGTGCGCAGCCAGGCCATGCAGCAGCAATTGCGCCAGCTCGGACTGAAGGGCAAAGGCGATCTGCGGGTGGTGAACAGCTTGGCCGAGGCCGTGCGCGGCGCTGATTGGATTCAGGAGAATGCGTCCGAGCAGGTGCCGCTGAAACGCGCGCTGTATGCCGATATTGAGGCGATGAACCAGACCGCCATCATCGCTTCCAGCACCTCGTCCTTCCAATGGTCACAGTTGACCACAGGCATGAAGCGGCCCAACCGCCTGATTGTGGCGCATCCCTTCAATCCGCCGCATCTGGTGCCGCTGGTGGAATTGTTCGGCCGTTCCAAGGCCGTGCTGGATCAGGCTGAGACCTTCTACACCGCACTGGGCAAGGTGCCGATCCGCCTGAAACGCGAGGCGCCCGGCCATGTCGCCAACCGCCTGGCATCGGCCTTGTGGCGCGAAGCGGTGAATATCGTGGCCGAAGGTATCGCCGATGTGGAAGCGGTGGATAAAGCCCTGGTGGAAGGTCCCGGCCTGCGCTGGGCGATCCAGGGTGCGCATATGACCTATCATCTGGGTGGTGGCCCCGGTGGCATCCGGCATTATCTGGAGCATCTCGGCCCCAGCCAGGAGCAGCGCTGGGCCTCGCTGGGCACGCCCAAGCTGGACGCCGCCACCAAGCGCAAGATCGCCGCCGGCGTGGACAAGGAGGCCGCCGGACGCAGCATCGCGCAATTGGCAGCCGAACGCGACGCCAAGCTGCTGGCGCTGCTGAAACTCAAAGCGCGGAAATAGCCTAACCCTTCCACCAAGCAACGGGGTGGTGAAGTGATCGGTAGCGCCAAAAGCCCGATTGACTCCGCTTAATGAATGACATTCAATAAGCTTCATAGCAGAGGCTGACCGGCATATGAGTCGGCCCATCAGGAGGAAACGGATGCGGCGCGCGTCAGGCGAGCCCATCGGCTTGTGCGTTGATGCGTCAGGCCGGCAGGGACTTCTTTCGATAAACTTCCTCATCCCTGGCCAGGTTATGAGGCTGGGCCACTGATGGCGAAGAGTGATCGCATCCTGGAATGCCGCGGCATTGAGCGCTCTTTCGGCGGCCTGAAGGCGCTGAAGGGCGTGGATTTGCATGTGGATCGCGGCGAAATTTTCGGCCTGGTGGGCCCCAACGGCTCGGGCAAGACCACCATGGTGAATGTGGTGACCGGCTTCTACCCGCCCAATGCGGGCAGCGTGCATCTGTTTGGCCAGGATATCACGGCGGTGAAACCACACCGCATCGCCAAGATGGGGGTGGCCCGCACCTTCCAGAATCTGGCGCTGTTCCGCGGCATGAGCGTGCTGGATAATATCCTGCTGGGCCGCCATGTGCATATGCGGCCAAGCGCATTGGCCTCGCTGTTCTACTGGGTTTGGGCGGCCAGAGAGGAAACCGAGCATCGCCGCGCGGCGGAAGACGTGATCGATTTCATGCAGCTGCAGGATATCCGCGACGAGCCGGTGGAAACCATCCCCATGGGTCTGCAGAAGCGCGTGGAACTGGCGCGCGCGCTGGTGGCCGAACCGCGCTTCCTGATCCTGGACGAGCCGATGGCCGGCATGAACCAGGAAGAGAAGGAATATATCGCTCGCTTCATCCTGGATGCGCGCGAGGAACGCGGCGTCACCATCCTGCTGATCGAGCATCACATGGATGTGGTTACCGCCATCTGCGACCGCATCGTGGTGCTGAGCTATGGCGAGATCATCGCCGAGGGCGAGCCCAATGCGGCCATTGCCCAGCCCGAAGTGATCTCGGCTTATCTGGGCAAGCGCGCCGCCGCCCGCGTTGCCGCCGGGGGCCATTGATGAACGCGGCTCATTTGCAAACCGGCGACCTGACCGCCACCACTTTGGTGGGCGCCCTGGCACAGAATGCCGCCGCCTTTCCCAGCCGCGTGGCCTTTCGCGAGCGCGATTACGGCATCTGGCAGGAATATACCTGGACCCAGGTGCGCGACCGCGTGGTGGCCCTGGCCGCCGGCTTTGAGGAACTGGGCGTAGAGCCCGGCCATGCCGTGATCGTGGTGGGCGATAACCGCGCCAATCTCTATTTCTCCATGCTGGCCGCCAATGTGCTGCGCGCCTTCCCTTCGCCGATCTATCCTGATGTGCCGGTGGATGAGTTGGATACCTATACCCGCTTCGGCTCGCCGAAACTGGCCGTGGCTGAGGATCAGGAGCAGGTGGACAAGCTGCTCGGCCTGCGCGAGCGCGTTGGCCGGCCGCAGGTGATCCTGTTCGACGATCCGCGCGGCCTTGGTCAGGATCGGCCCGAGGGGGTGCTGGCGCTGGACGAAGTGATTGAGCGCGGCCGGGCGCGGCTGATGGCCGATGCCAATCTGGCCGACATGCTGCTGGCCCGCGCCCAGGCCGATGATGTGGCCGTGCTGCTCTATTCATCGGGCACCACCGGCCTGCCCAAGGGCATTCCCTTGCGCCACCGCAACGTGGTGGGTGGCGTGAACAATGCCAAGCTGGGTGGCTATTTCCGCCCGCATGAGGAACTCTTCGCCTATCTGCCCACCGCCTGGGTGGGCGATTTCGTATTCACGCTCGGCGCCGGCCTGTTGCTCACCGCCACGATCAACATTCCCGAACGCCAGGAAACTGTGTTGAGCGATATCCGCGCTGTGGCACCCACCTTCTATCTGGCCGCGCCACGCGCCTGGGACAATATGCTGACCCGCGTGCAGGTGGGCATGGCGGATTCAACACCGCTGAAGCGCTGGCTGTTCGATACCTTCATGCCCCATGCCGTAGCGGTGGAACGCAACCGCATGGCCGGCCAGGAACCGAGCCTGCTGGACCGCCTCAAGCTGGCCTTGGGCGAAATCTTTGTTTACGCCCCGATCAAGGATTATCTCGGCCTGACCCGCGCCGAACGCGCCTTCACCGGCGGCGAGGCGATGGGCGAGGATACTTTCCTGTTCTTCCGCGCGCTGGGCATCAAGCTGAAGCAATTCTACGGCCAGACCGAGACGGCGGCGCTTTCCGCAGCGCAGACGGAAGGATCGGTGAAGCTGCAGACCGTGGGCAAGCCGATGCCGGGCGTGGATATCCGCATCGACGATAGCGGCGAAATCCTGATCCGCTCGGCTTCGGTAATCGATGGCTATTTCGACGACCCGGAAGCCAGCGCCAAGGCCATTGCCGATGGCTGGCTGCGCACTGGCGATGCCGGCTATCTGGACGAGGATGGCCATCTGGCCGTGCTGGGCCGCGTCAGTGAAGTGGTGCGCACCCGGCAGGGTGAACGCTATATTCCGAATTACATCGAGAATCGGCTGAAATTCAGCCAGTATGTGCGCAATGTGGCGGTGATCGGCGCCGGCCAGGATGTGCTGACCGCCATCATCTGCATCGACCTGGAAGCCGTGGGCCATTGGGCTGAGAAGCGCGCCATCACCTATACTTCCTATGCCGAGCTATCCCAGCGCGCCGAGGTGCTGGAACTGATCCGTGGCGTGGTGGCGCATGTGAACATACTGCAGCCCGAAGCCTTGCGCATCCGCCGTTTCGTGAACCTGCACAAGGATTTCGATGCCGATGACGGCGAGATCACCCGCACGCGCAAGCTGCGGCGCAATGTGATCGAGGAACGCTACGGCAAACTGATCGACGCATTGTATAGCCAGGCCAAGGAAGTGACTTTCGAGGCCGAGATCGCCTGCGAGGATGGCTCGAAGGGCAAGCTGAGCCGCGCGCTCGCCATTCGTGAGGTGCCGGCCTGATGGATTACCTGCTGATCCTGGAACTTGGCGTCAACGGCGTGTTCGTCGGCCTGATGTATGCGCTGGTCGCATTGGGCATGGTGCTGATCTACAAAACCTCTGGCATCGCCAATCTGGCCCAAGGCGCGCTGGCGATGACCGGCGCCTATATGGCCTGGGCGGTTTCCGGCCCCCTTGGTATCCCGATCTGGCTCGCCGTGCCGATTGCCGTAGCTGGCATGTTCGGCCTCGGCGCCGCCACCGAACGCATGGCTTTGCGCCGCATGATCGGCCAGCCGGTGATCATGGCGATCATGCTGACTCTGGGTATCGAAATACTGCTGCGCGGCCTGCTGCCGGGCTTTGCCGGCTCGGCGGTGAAGCGCCTGGATATCGGCATTCCCGGCACGCCATTGTTCATCGGCGACCTGCTGCTCAACCGCTCCACCATGATCGGCGGCGGCGTCTCGCTGGCCGTGATCCTAGTGGCCCTGCTGCTGTTCAATTCGCGCCTCGGCGTGGTGATGCGTGCCGTTTCCGATGACCAGACCGCCTCCTGGGCCGTGGGTATCCGCGTCGAGCGCGCCATCGCGGTGGCCTGGGGCCTGGCTGCCGCCAGCGCCACCATTGCCGGCGTGATGTGGGGCGCCACGCAAGGCGTCGATTGGTCGCTCTCGCTGCTGCTGATCAAGGCGCTGGCCATCGCCATCCTCGGCGGCCTCGATTCCATTCCCGGCGTGCTGATCGCCGGCCTGATCGTCGGTGTGGCGGAAAGCGTCGCCACCGGCGTGCTCGATCCGCTGGTGGGCGGCGGCACCCGCGATATCGTCGCCTCCGTCATCATCCTGCTCACCCTGCTCTTGAAGCCGCACGGCCTGTTTGGCCGTGAGCATATCGAGAGGATCTGATGTTTTACCGTCGCTCCGGCATCCGTTTCACCCGCTACGGCCAAGAACGCCAGATCTGGCCGCTGCCGCTGGACCGCCGCATGGCTGGCCTGATCCTCCTGCTCGGCATCGCCGCGCCCTATCTGGTGGATCGACTCTATCTGGTGGGCTATCTGCTGCCCTGGATCATCTGGTCCACCGCTGCGCTCGGCCTCAACATGCTGATGGGCATGGCCGGCCAGGTGCATCTGGGCTATGGCGCGGTGATTGGCATGGGCGCCTATGCCTCCGTGCATTGCGTGCGGGCCGGCGTGCCGTTTGAAATCGCCATGCTGGTGGGTGGCTTGGTCAGCGCCGGCATCGGCGTGATCTTCGGTGCCGCCGCCTTGCGCGTGAAGGGCCTCTATCTGGCGATGGCAACCCTGGCGATGCAATACATCGTCGATTTCGTCATCTCCCATGTGCCGGCGATCAGCGGCGGCAGCCAGGCTTCCATCACCGTGCCGCAGATCACCTTCCTCGGCATCGCCATCCAGGGCGACAAGGCGGCCTATTACTTGGCTTTCGTGATCTGCGTGATTGTCACACTGTTCATGCTTAACCTGCGCCGCACCAGCCTTGGGCGCGCGCTCGCCGCCGTGCGCGAGAAGGACTATGCCGCCGAAGTGATCGGCGTGGATACCTTCCGCTTCAAGCTGCTGGCCTTCTGGGTTTCCTCCTTCATCGGCGGCGTGGTCGGCGCCGTGCTGGCGGTCTGCTACCTGCGCCAGATTTCACCCGAGCAGTTCCATATCGAATTGTCGATCCAGCTTGTGGCCATGGTGATCGTGGGTGGCATGGGCAGCGTGCTTGGCTCGTTCTTCGGCGCGGCGCTGATCCTGTTCGCACCCATCGTGCTGAACAACTTCATCGGTTTCCTCGCCACCGCTTTCGACCTCTCGCTCAGCAGCGATTTGCGCGCCCATATGCCGCTGATGCTCTATGGCGCGATGATCGTCGGCTTCCTGCTCTGGGAGCCGCTGGGCCTGGCTAAGATCTACAACAATGCCCGCAACTATTTCCTGGTATGGCCATTCCGCCATGCCCAACGCTGAAGTGCATAAAAACCGCAAGGAGAGAACGCCCATGACCGTTGATCGTCGCACCCTGCTTACCGGCGCCGGTGCCGCCGCCCTGCTGGCCGCTCAGCCAGTGAAACTGGCCTTCGGCCAGGACAAAACCATCCGCTTCCTGATGACCCAGGATTTCACCAAGGTCTACACATTCGTGACCTCGGAATACAGCCAGGGCCAGCGCGACTATATCACGCTGATCAATGAGCGTGGCGGCATCGGTGGCCACAAGATCGTGGCCGAAGTGACCGACCACGCCAACGACTTGCCCCGCGCCATCGAATCCTACGAGCGCGCCAAGGGCCAGGGCATGGTGCTGGTGGATCCGCTTTCCACCCCGGTGGCCCGCGCACTGGTGCCGCGCGTGCTGGCCGACAAGGTAAACATGATCACCGCCTTCTCCGGCCGTTCCGACGCCGCCGATGGCACCGTGTTCCCCTATATCTTCCCGCTGTCGCCCAATTACTGGACGCAGATGGGCCTGATCCTTGATTTCTTCAACAAGCAGAAGGGCGGCCTGAAAGGCAAGAAGATCGCCTATGTGCATATCGACACGCCCTTCGGCAAGGAACCGCTGCCGATCCTGGAGGCGCTGCGCGACAAGCTCGGCTTTGAATTGCAGACCTTCCCCTATACGCCGCCGGGCAATGACCAGTCGGCGATCTGGCCGCAGGTGCGCCGTGCCCGCCCGGATTGGGTGGTGTTCTGGGGCGCCGGCGTGGGCCAGCCAGTGGCGCTGACCGAAGCCGTGCGCAACGGCATCAGCATGGACAGCATGTGCTCCAGCGTCTGGATTTCCGAATCCGACATGGATGTAGCTGGGCGTGACGCTGTGAAGGGCGTGATGAAGGTTGATCCTTGCGTGCTGGGCCGCAGCCCGAAGCCGATCCAGGACATCCTCAAGAGCGTGGTTGCCGCCGGCAAGGGCGCTGGCCCGGAGAACAAGGTCGGCACCGTGTATTACAATTACGGTGTGATGATCACTGCCACGATCCTTGAAGGCGTGAAGCAGGCCTTCGCTTTAGCGCCGAACGGCCCGGTTTCCGGCCCCTGGCTGAATGCCGGCCTGCAGGCGATCAAGGCCTTCACCGCGGAAGGCATGATGCCCGCCACCACGGTGACCGCTGCCGATCACCAGGGCGGCGGCATGGGCCGCATCTCGCGCTGGGATGGCAAGGGCTTCGTGCCGCAAACCGATTGGTTCTCCGCCAACCAGGATGTGGTCTGGGCGGAAATCAAGAAGTATTCGTCTGAGTTCGCCAAGTCCGGCAAGTAAGCGCTCAAGGGCGCGGCGGTCTGAAGCCGCCGCGCCTCCTTACGCAAGAATTGAAGAAAGACGCGATGTCGCTGCTGGTGCTGAACAATGTCGAGGTGGTCTACGATCAGGTCTTCCTGGCCGTGAAAGGCATTTCCATTGAGGTGCCGGAAGGCGGCCTGGTGGCCCTGCTCGGCGCCAATGGCGCCGGCAAGAGCACCGTACTGAAGACCGTCAGCGGCCTGCTCAAGCCCGAGCGCGGCGAAGTGACCCGTGGCGAGGTGACATTTGCGGGCGAAGACATTCTCAAGACCGATGCGCCGGAGCGCGTGCGCAAGGGCATCGTGCATTGCCTGGAGGGTCGTCGCGTCTTCGGCCACCTGACGCCAGCGGAAAACCTGATCGCCGCCACCTCGATGCACAAGGACCGCGCTCATGTGCGCGACCTGATGGACCGCATGTTCGCCCTCTTCCCGCGCCTGGCCGACCGCGCCAAGGCCAAGGCGGGCTACCTTTCCGGTGGGGAACAACAAATGCTGGCCATCGCGCGCGCGCTGATGACCGAGCCGAAATTGATCATGCTGGATGAGCCGAGCCTCGGTCTGGCACCCTATCTGGTGGATGAAATCTTCGACACCATCCGCCGCATCAACACCGAGCAGAAGGTGGCCGTGTTGCTGGTAGAGCAGAATGCCGCCGCCGCCCTCGACGTGGCACAGACCGCCTACCTGATCGAGAATGGCCGCGTGGTGATGAACGGCACCGCCGAGGTGCTGCGCGCCAATCCTGATGTGCAGGACGCCTATCTGGGCGGCGTTGCCCGCGTCGATTATCACGCCGTGAAGCATTACCGCCGCCGCAAGCGCTGGCTGGCCTGAAGCGGAGCCCGACATGAGTCACCCCCGCATGCCCGTCAAATTAATGAACCAAATTCATTATGAGAGGTCGCGGCCATGACGCTGTTTCCCGCCGTGCTAGTCGCTAATCGCGGCGAGATCGCCTGCCGTGTCATCCGCACATTGCGGCGCCTGAAAATCCGCGCCGTGGCGGTATATCATTTCGAGGACCGCAAGGCACCGCATGTGCTGCTGGCTGATGCGGCTGTGGAACTGCATGGCGCGGTGCCCAGCGCCGCCTATCTGGATGGCGCCGCCATCATTGCTGCCGCCAAGGCGCATGGCGCCACCGCAATCCATCCCGGCTATGGCTTCCTATCTGAGAATGCCGGCTTCGCCGCGGCCGTGGCGGATGCTGGCCTGACCTTCATTGGGCCTGACGCTGCCAGCATGCATCTGATGGGCGACAAGATCCGCTCGCGCGATTATGCCCGCGAGCAAGGCGTGCCGGTGGCGCCCAGCCTCGATCTCTCCGGCGACGCCAAGGCCATCGCTGCTCAAGCCGCCAAGGTGGGTTTTCCCCTGTTGATCAAAGCTTCGGCCGGCGGCGGCGGCAAGGGCATGAAGATCGTGCGCGGGCCAGCCGATCTCGCAGAGGCTGCCGCCATGGCCGCCAGCGAAGCCAAGCGCTATTTCGGCGATGACCGCGTCTATGCTGAAAAGCTGCTGGAAATGCCGCGCCATATCGAGGTGCAGGTGCTGGGCGATGGCCAGGGCAATGTGCTGCATCTGGGCGAGCGCGAATGCTCGCTACAGCGCCGCTATCAGAAGATCGTGGAGGAAGCCCCGGCGCCGAACCTGCCCGAGGCTTTGCGCGACAGCATCTGCAATGCGGCGGTGAAGCTGGCGGCTGCCGCGAAATACCGCAATGCCGGGACGGTAGAATTCATCCTGGGCAAGGATGGTGCTTTCTACTTCCTGGAGATGAATACCCGCCTGCAGGTGGAGCATCCGGTGACCGAGCTGGTCTATGGCGTGGACCTGGTGGAACTGCAATTACGCATCGCCGCCGGCCAGCCCCTGCCCTGCAAGCAACATGAGTTGCGCCGCCAGGGCCATGCCATCGAGGTGCGGCTCTGCGCCGAGGAGCCGGAACGCGATTTCCGCCCCGCCGTGGGCCGCATCGGCCTGCTGCGCCCGCCTGAAGGCGATGGCCTGCGCTTTGATGGCGGCATCGTGGAAGGCCAGGCGGTGACCCCGGCTTTCGATTCCATGCTGGCCAAGGTTATCGCCCATGGACCAGACCGCGATACCGCAGCTGAGCGCCTGCGCGATGGGCTGGACCAGATGGCGTTGCTCGGTGTGAATCATAATGGCGATTACTTGGCCCGCATTCTCAGCCATCCAGAATTCCTCGCCGGCCGGCTGCATACTGGCTTTCTAACTGATAACGCCACGAGCCTCGCCGCGCCGCCGCTGGATCCGGCCACCGAGCAGATCACCGCCATCGCGGCCGCCTTAGGGCTGCAGGATATCCGTCGCGCCTTGCTGGATGTGCCCGAGCCGCATGCCAGCATCGGCGCCTGGAGGAATTGACCATGACCTACCGCTTCGATCTTGCTGGCCGCGAACTGGAATTGCACATATTGGGACGTCGCCCGCAGCTTACCTTCCGCCTTGATGGCGCGGTGGTGCGGGCGATGGAATTGCCGGCTGTAAGCGGCGCCTTTGTGCTGGAAGTGGATGGCGAGCTGGTGCATGGCTGGCGCCTGGTGGTGGGCGATGATGTGTATCTCCGCTTCCAGGGCCGCAACCTGCATCTGCGCCGCCAGGCCGAAGGCGGCGATGCGGCCGGTAGCGGCGGCGCCGCCAACGAAATCCTGGCCGAGATGCCGGGCACGGTGATCAGCCTGCATGCCGCACCGGGCCAGGACGTAGCCGAGGGTGACAAGCTGCTGGTGATCGAGAGTATGAAATTGCAGATGAGCATCATCGCGCCGCGCACGGGCCGCATCGCCAAGGTGCATGTGGCCGAGAATGCCACCTTTGACCGTGGCGTGCCGCTGATCTCCTTTGCTGCGGATGAGGAGCCGAAATCATGAGCGTGCTGAAAACCGCCATCCGCACCAGCGACGAGGAATTCCGCCAGCGCTATGCCGCCAACAAGGGCTTGGCGCAGCAGCTGCACGAGCGCCAGCATGCCGCGCGCCATGACCGCCCGGCCCGCGACCTGCAACGCCTGAAGGGCCATGGCAAGCTGCTGCCGCGCGAGCGGCTGGAATTGCTGCTTGCTCCCGGCACGCCCTTCCTGGAGCTTTCCACGCTGGCCGGTAACATGGCCTATGACGGCGGCGCGCCCAGCGCCAGCTGCATCACCGGCATCGGCATTGTCTCGGGCCGCGAAGTGATGCTGCATGCCGATGATTCCACGGTGAAGGGTGGCGCGTGGTATCCGCTCACTATCAAGAAGATCGTCCGCTGCCTGGAAATCGCGCTCGAAAACCACTTGCCCGTGGTGCATTTATGCGATTCCGCTGGCGGTTTCCTGCAGCTGCAGTCGGATGTGTTCCCCGACAAGCACATGGCGGGCCGCATCTTCCGCAACCAATCCCTCTTGAGCAAACGCGGCATCAAGCAGCTAGCCCTGGTATTCGGCCATTGTACGGCCGGCGGCGCCTATATTCCCGCGCTTTCCGATTACAACGTGATCGTGCGTGGCACCGGCGCCGTGTTTCTGGCTGGTCCGCCTTTGGTGAAGGCCGCCACTGGCGCCATTGTTTCGGCGGATGATCTGGGCGGCGCCGACCTGCATACCCGCACCTCAGGCACCTGCGATTATCCCGCCGCCAATGAGCTGGATGCCATCCGCATCGGCCGCGAGATCGTGGCGCAATGGGAGCCCACGGTGAAAACCCGCATCGCCATGGCCAGCGCCGACGCGCCGCTCTACGACCCGGACGAGCTTTACGGCATCCTGCCTGACACGATCAAGAAAAGCTTCGATATGCGTGAGGTGATCGCCCGCCTGGTGGATGGCAGCCGCTTCCATGAATACCAGCCAGCCTATGGCACCACTTTGGTCTGCGGCTATGCCAGCATCTGGGGCTACCGCGTTGGCATCCTGGCCAATAATGGCGTGCTGTTCAACGACAGCACGCTCAAGGGCGCGCATTTCATCGAGCTGTGTAATCAGAACAACACGCCGATGCTGTTCCTACAAAATATCACCGGCTACATGGTGGGCCAATCCTACGAAGCCGCCGGCATCACCAAGGATGGTGCCAAGATGATCATGGCCCAGGCCTGCAGCCATGTGCCGAAATTCACTGTGATGTGCCATGCCTCGTTTGGCGCCGGCAATTACGGCATGTGCGGCCGTGCTTTCGATTCGCGTTTCTTGTTCTCCTGGCCCAACCACCAGATCGGCGTGATGGGCGGTGAACAGGCCGCTAACACCTTGGCCGAAGTGAAACTGCGCCAGCTTGAGCGCGATGGCATCGCCTATGGCCCGGCCGACCTGGCGAAAATCCGCGACGAGACCCTGCAGGCTTATCAGGAGCAGCTTTCCGCTTATCACTCGACCTCGGAAATCTGGGACGATGGCTTGCTCGATCCCGTGGATACCCGCAATGCCTTAGGCATCAGCATCGCCGCCGCGCTGAATGGCCCATTTGGTGAACCAGGCTATGGCGTGCTGCGCCTCTGAGGGAGAAAAGCCATGACTGGAAAACGCATTGCTTTCAGTAAAGCCAACGGCATCGCGCGCATCAAGCTGGCCGCGCCGGAGCGACGCAATGCCATCGATCTTGACTGGTGCCATGCCTTTTCCGAGGCTGCCATCGCCTGCGCCAGTGATGATGCCTTGAAATGTGTATTGCTCAGCGCCGAAGGTGATTTCTTCAGCGTGGGCGGCGATATCGACGGCTTTCTCGCCAACCGCGACCATCTCCGCGCCCATGTGCTGGAAATGGCCAGCCTGTTCCATCTTGGCATCAGCCGCCTGCATCACGGAGCGGCACCGGTGATCTCGGCGGTGAACGGCATGGCGGCAGGCGGCGGCTTAAGCTTGGCCTTGATCGCCGACATGGTGCTGGCCAAACGCTCGGCCAAGTTCGTCAGCGCCTATACCAAATCTGGCCTCTCGCCCGATGGCGGCCTGAGCTATAACCTGCCGCGCATGGTGGGCACGCGCCGTGCCTTCGAGATCATGGCGCTGAATCCGGTACTATCGGCCGACGCCGCTCTTGATCTGGGCATCGTGAGCCGCGTGTTCGATGACGCGGAGTTTGAGCAGGAAGTGGAAGCCATCGTGCAAACGCTGGCCGGCATGCCGCTGGGTGTTCTATCCGCCGTGAAGCGCCTGCTGGCGCATAGCCCTAATGCCAGCCTGCAGCAGCAATTGGATATGGAAGCCGATCAGGTCTCGCGCCTAGCGGCGTCGCCGGCGACCTTGAGCGTGCTCGAGGCTTTCCTCAGCCGGCGCAAGGGATAGGGTATTGAGCTTGCTCACTGCCGCATCGAGTCGCTGCAAGGCGGCATCAAGTGGCGCAGCCTGAGCGGACTCCGCTGCCAAGCCGCGATAAACCAGATCGGTGATCGCATCAGCCACCGATTCGATATCGAAATCACCCTCGCCGCGCAAAAAGGCCCAAGTATGATGTTCAACGCAGCCATAGATCAGGTCCCGCACCAGGCCCGGCGGCACATTGCTGCGAAATTCGCCACTGGCCATGGCATCGCGCACCACCGCCGTGGCGCGCGCCGTGTAGCGCCGGTTCAATGCATAGATCGTGGTCTTGCGATATTCCGGATCGGGGCGGAATTCGAGGAACACCAAGCTGCTCAAGCCCGGCTCATCATGCAGTGCCTTCAAGTGATGCCACACCACATAGCGCAGACGGTTGCGTATACCGGTGACGCTGGGCAGGAAATGGCTGTCCTCCTCGATCATGCCGCTATACCAATCCTCGATCACCCGCACCAGCAAAGCGCGCTTGTTGGCGAAATAGCGGTAGATCGAGCCTTCCACCACGCCGGCCCGTTCGGCGATCTCAGAGATCGAAGCGGCTTCATAGCCACGCAACCGGAATACCGCGCGCGCCGCCGCCAGAATATCGGCTTCGCGTTTTTCGCGCGGCAATCGGCTGGCACGCTTGCGTGTGGTGGTCTTTGCCATGCCCATGATGTAGCCCTGCTCAGGCCCAAGCGTCAATCGATAAGCGAACCGGGTTCATCAAGGCTTTTGCCACCCCTGCCTGCACGACTGGCATTGACAGACTCCAGGCCCAGGTTTTTAATGAATTAAATTCATCAAGAAAAACAAGGAAGCCGGGAATGACCAACGCCCATGCGCCGAATGCTGCTACGCAATTCAGCCTGACGCCAGAGCAGAACGCTGTGCTGAACGCCGCAGACCGCTATGCCAAGGCCGAACTGTATCCGCTGGCACCGCGCATGGACAACGAGGAATGGTGGCCCAAGGAGGCCTTCGCCAAACTGGGCAAGGAAGGCTATTTCGGCATCACCGTCGATCCCGATTTCGGCGGCGTGGGCGCCGATCTGATGACCAGCGGCCTGATCCTGCAGGCCTTCTCGCGCTGGAACCACGCTCTCGCCTTAAGCTGGGTGGCGCATGAGAATCTCTGCCTCAACAATATCTACCGCAACGCCAATGACGCGCAGCGGCGCAAATACCTGCCCGGCCTGTGTGATGGCAGCCTCACCGGTGCGCTCGGCCTCACCGAACCTGGTGCCGGCTCGGATGCGCTCGGTTCCATGCGCACCACGGCGCGGCGCGAGGGCGACCATTATGTGCTGAATGGCGGCAAGATCTATATCACCAATGGCCCTGAAGCCGATGTGCTGCTGGTCTATGCCAAGACCAATCCGGGCGCCGGGGCGCACGGCATCTCTGCCTTCATTGTGGAGAAGGATTATCCCGGCTTCCGCGTGGCGCAGAAGCTGGTGAAAATGGGCTTCCGAGGCAGCCCCACCGGCGAGCTGGTATTCGATGAATGCCGCGTGCCGGCGGAAAACCTGGTTGGCGGCGAGAATCGCGGCGTTGGCGTGGTGATGAGCGGCCTTGATCTGGAGCGCGCCATGATCGCGCCCATCTGCCTAGGTATCTGCGAGCGCGCTCTGGAAATCAGCATCGACTATGCCCGTACGCGCAAGCAATTCGGCAAGGCTATCGCGGAATTCCAGATGGTACAGAGCCGCGTGGCCGAGATGTATGTGATGATCGAGACCATGCGCAGCTTCACCTATCGCGTGCTGACAGAAGCCAACGAACTGGAAGTGGGCGGCGGCGGCCGTGGTGATATCCATGCCCTCACCGCTGCCTCGGTGATGTATGCCGCCGATACCATGAACCGCGTGCTGGACCATGCGGTGCAGATTCATGGCGGCAGCGGCTATATCTGGGAGGCGGAGGTGAACCGGCTGTTCCGCGCCACCAAGCTGCTGGAGATCGGCGCCGGCACCACCGAGGTGCGCAAGCTGATCATCGCTGGTGAAATCCTGAAGAGCTGAAATGACCGAAGCGCCCTTAAGCCTTTCCGATGCCGACCTGGCCGCGCATCCGACCAACTTGGCGGCCGGCAGCTTTGCTGGCCGCACCGTGCTGGTGACCGGCGGTGGCGGCGGCATCGGCCGGGCTGCGGCCTGGCTGGCGGCACGGCTTGGCGCCCGCGTAGCGATTGCCGGGCGGCGGGCGGAACGGCTGGAGCCGGCAGCCAAGGCAATGGCTAAACACGGCTTCGATTGCCTGGCATTGACCGTGGATATCCGCCAGCGCGAAAGCGTGGATGCGATGTTTGAGCGTGCCACCGAGGCCTGGGGCATGCCACCGGATTTGCTGATCAACTCAGCCGGCGGGCAATTCCCGCAGCCGGCCATCGACTATACCGAAAAGGGCTGGCGCGCGGTGATCGACACCAACCTGACCGGCACTTTCAACGCCATGCAGGCAGCAGCGCGGCGCTGGCGCGATACCCAGCGACCCGGCAGCATTGTCACCATCGTTGTCTCGCCGCGCGGGCTGCATAACGTAGCCCATACCTGCGCCGCGCGTGCTGGCGTGAAAGCCTTCAGTGAGGCCGTGGCGGTGGAATGGGCGCCACTGGGCATCCGGGTGAACTGCATCGCGCCCGGCACCATTCGCTCGGAAGGCTGGCAGGTCTATCAGCCCGAAGTGCGCGCGCGCTATGAGAATGCCAATCCGCTGCGCATCGCCGGCAGCCCCTGGCAAGTGGCGGAGGCGGCCCTGTTCATCGGCGGCCCCGCTGGCGGCTTCATCACTGGCGAGACCATGGAGATGAGCGGCGGCGGCCATCTCTGGGGCGAGACCTGGACCACCGACAAGCCGCAATGGTTCCGCGACGCCACCAAGGTGGTGGATCCGGGCGGCTCCTAGATCCCCGGCACCAGGAGCAAGGTAGCCTTGGAAGCGCCGGCGCGTACGGCGCGGGCCTCGCGATAGAGTTCGCTGTCGTAGAATATCTTGGCCGCCTCAACACTGGGAAATTCCAGTACCACCACGCGACGGCCATCATGGCTGCCTTCCAGCACATCGACGGCGCCGCCGCGCACCAGATAGCGCCCGCCGCCAGCGGCTATGGCTTTAGGCGCCAGCAATTTATAGCGCTCATAAGTCTCGGCATCAGTGACCTCGACAAAGGCGAGGATATAGGCGGCCATGGCGTTTCTCCCGTATGCTTGCGGGAAGTCTAAGGCTGTGGCGGGATGAATTGCAATGGAATGGCGCTGGGGCGCCACAGGCCGCCTTGAATGGCGAAACGCAATTCGCGCGTCGTCTCGGTGAGACATACCACTTCCCCTTGGCCGATCAATTGCAGCAGATCGCCGCTTTGAGGATCGAAGAAGAGCAGCCCGGCGCGCGGCTCCAGCAGCAGGTTGCCCAGGGTGTTGAACATGTTGTTGCCGGGATAGTCCGGTACCAGCAAATGGCCGGCTTCGTAGCGCGCAAAACCCGGCGGGCCACCGCGATGCGACATATCAACGCCGCGCCGTGTGTCATCACTGCCAGCACCCGGCGCGGCAGAGGCGATGAAGAAAGTATCGGCACGGGCGATCAAGGCCACGGCTTCCGCTGACAAAGCGGCCGATTCCGTGCGCGCGGCTTGCGGTTGCCGCGGCAGAAAATCGGCGCGCCGTGGCGTGATGTATTGCGGGCAATTACCAAAGCTCTGCTCCACCCGCACCATGAACCCAGCCAAATCCTGCGCCACGATGCGGCCATTCATGCGATTGCGCCGCTTGGTCTCTGGTTGGATGCCAAGCAAGCCCAGCGAGGCGCCTATTGCCAAAGCCGGATTGCTCGGCAGCGCCAGCGGTTCGATGCGCAGATGCCGCGGATCGGGCGAAGCCACGAAGCCCGCCTCCCCCACCAGCATGGAAGCCCAGGGCTGGCCCTGTTCATCCAAGCTGCCAACCAGCAGGAACGGCAGCATGGCGAAGAAATCGCGATGCTGGTCCAGCATGAAATCGCGGATCATGCGCTGGCCGCCACGCTCAGCCCGCTCGCGCACACCGGCGCGCTCCTGCAGGGCGATCTCACCCGGATGATAGGGCGTATCCATGGTCTAGCTCCTCGTCATGGCGATAAAGCCGGGCAAGGCCTCGATACGCTGCAGCCAGGCCCGGATCTGCGGATAGGGTTCGAGCGATACATCGCCCTCGGGTGCATGGGCGGTGTAGGAGTAGAGTGCGATATCGGCAATGCTGGGCGCCGCGCCGACGAAATAGCCGCGCGACTGCGCCAGATGCGTCTCCATGCGCTGGAACAGCCGCTCGGCCAAAGCGATGGCCTGGGCCGCGTCGGCGGGCCGCTTGAATACCTTTATCACCCGCGCCAAAGCCGGGCCGAAGGCCAGCTCACCCGCCGCCACGGAAAGCCAGCGCTGCACGGCAGCTGCCCCAACCGGGTCTGCCGGCAGCCAGCTACCTTCCGCCGTATAGGTCTGCGCCAGATAAACCAGGATGGCGTTGCTATCGGTCAGCGTCAGCTCTCCATCCTCAATCACCGGCACCTGGCCAAAGGGATTCCGTGCCAGGAATTCCGGCTGGCGATGCTCGCCAGCGTCCAGGTTGACCAGGATGTTATCGAACGGCACGCCGATCAGGCTGAGAAAGAGCTGCACCCGGTGGGCATGGCCCGATAGCGGGAAGCCGTAAAGACGGATGGGCTGAGCGGGCGGCTTTGATACCATCGAGGATTGCAGCATTGACAGGCTCTTTTGGCTGGGTTCGCCGTGACTATGCCATTCCTTTTTTTGATGTTAATATCAACAAATAACAATTAACTATTCCAATTATGGGAATAATAATATGGATCGTCTGGCAGCTATGCGGGCCTTTGTCGCTGTAGCAGAAGCCGAAAGCTTCGCTGATGCCGCCCGGCGCCTCAGCCTGTCGCCGCCCGCTGTGACCCGCGCCATCGTGGCGCTGGAAGAGCATCTCGGCGCTCGCCTGCTGCACCGGACCACCCGCGTGGTGCGGCCAACAGAAGCCGGCACGCGCTTCCTTGCCGATGCCAAACGCATCCTGATGGAGCTTGAGGAAGCTGAGCGTTCAGCCGCCGGCCTGCATGGCGAACCGCGCGGCAGCCTCAACCTCACCGCCTCAGCCCTGTTCGGCCGCCGCCATGTGGCACCAATCCTGCTTGATTTCCTGCCACATTATCCCGGTATTCAGGTGCGAAGCGTCTTCGTGGATCGCGTGGTGGACATGGTGGAAGAAGGTTTCGACGTGGCGGTGCGAATCGCCAACCTGCCTAATTCAAGCCTCACCGCCTTGCGCGTTGGCCAGTTGCGCCGGGTGATCTGCGCCGCGCCATCCTATCTGGCGAAACATGGCACACCCCGCCACGCAGCGGATCTGGCACAACACAGGGCATTGCTGTTTTCCGATGGCGCATTGCCGCGTCCCTGGAAATTGCGGCATGAGGATGTGCTGCCGCAGGCGCAACTGGCGATCAATTCGGTGGAAGTGGCCATCGCCGGGGCTGTCGCCGGCCAAGGCATCACGCGCGTGCTGTCATACATGATCGCGCCAGAACTGCGCGCCGGCAGCCTGCAAATCATCCTGGAAGAATGCGAACCGGCGCCGTTGGCGGTGCAACTGGTGCATCGCGAAGGCCGCAATGCCAATGCCAAGCTGCGCGCCTTCATCGATTTTGCCGCCCCGCGCCTGCAGGCGGAATTGGCGGCGCTACCGGGCTGACTTATTCCGCAGCCTGGGCGAGCTTGAGGCAGCGCGCCCAATGCTCCGGCCCCAGTGTCACCGGCTCGGGCCGCACGGCATCGCAGCTTTCATCCGCATTCTTGCAGCGCGGCGCGAAAGCGCAACCCGGCGGCAGATGCGCGAGATCGGGTGGCGCGCCCGGAATGGCATCGAGCCGCGCGCCCTTCATGGCACCATGGGCGCGGAAGGCTAGTAGGCCGCGCGTATAGGGATGGCTGGGATTGCGGATCACATCGCGCACCGGCCCGGTCTCGACGATGCGGCCGGCATACATCACCGCAATGCGGTCCGCCACCTCCACTGCCACGCCGATATCATGGGTCACCATGATGACCGAAAGCCCAAGCTCGCGCTGCAATTCGCGCAGCAGCAGCAGAATCTGAATCTGCACCGTGGCATCCAGCGCCGTGGTCGGTTCGTCAGCCAGCAGCACTTGAGGATTACAGGCCAAGGCGAGCGCGATCATGGCGCGCTGTCGCATGCCGCCCGACATTTCATGCGGATAGGCCTTCATGCGCCGTTCCGGCGACGGAATACGCACCCGCTTCAAGGCATCCAGCGCCCGCGCCTCGGCCGCCGCGCGGCTTACTTCCGGCTCATGCTTGCGGATGCCTTCGGCGATCTGCGCCCCGACGGTATAGACCGGGTCCAGCGCCAATAGTGGCTCCTGGAAAATCATCGACACGGTCTTGCCGCGAAAACCGGTAAGCGCCGCCCCCTTCAGCGCCATCACATCCTGGCCCAGCACCGTCATGCTGCCGCTCATGCGGCTGCGCTTTTCCGGGTGCAGTCGCAGCAGCGAGCGCAAAGTCACGCTCTTGCCCGAGCCGGATTCGCCAAGCAAAGCTACCACTTCACCGCGCTTCACCTGAAGATTGACGCCATCCACAGCGGTCACATCGCCGCGCCCCCCGGTGAAAGTGACGCTCAGATCCTTGATATCAACAACGATGTCGTCGCTCATGCCGCCACCTCGATTACCGAGGCTTCGGGATGGCCGCTGCCGGGCTGGCGCATCAGGCAGGCGGTTTCATGCAATTCGGCCACCGGCGCCAGGGCCGGCACCACGCTGGAGCAAATCGGCGCCGCACTGCGACAACGGGTATGGAAGCGGCATCCGGGCGGCGGATTGATCGGATTGGGCGGATCGCCGTAGAGCGGCGCTTCCATGGTGCGGTCATCAGGGTCCATGGCCGGCATCGAATTGAGCAAGGCGGCCGTATAGGGATGCCTCGGGGCCGCAAACAGGCTTTCCGATGGCCCGATTTCAGCCACCTTGCCGAGATACATCACCATCACACGGTCAGCGATGAAGTTCACCACATTCAGGTCATGCGAGATGAAGATATAGGTGAGTCCGAAAGCATCCTTCAGATCCAGCAGCAGGTTCAGCACCTGGGCCTCAACTGACTTGTCCAACGCCGAGACCGCCTCATCCAGAATCACCAAGCGCGGCTCCAGCGCCAGCGCGCGGGCGATATTGACACGCTGGCGTTGGCCACCCGAGAGTTCATGCGGATAGCGGCCGGCGAAACGGCGTGGCTCCAGGCCCACGCGACTGAGCAGATCATGGCCGCGTGCCAGAGCTTCCTTGCGACCAACGCCATGCACCTGCGGCGCGAAGGCAATGGAATCCTCAATCGTCAGGCGCGGATTAAGCGAAGCATAGCTATCCTGGAACACCATCTGGGTCTGGCGCCGGAATTGATTGAGCGCTAATTCCTCGCCCACTGCCTCACCATCAAACACCACACGGCCGGCATCAGGCTCGATCAGATGCATCAGCAGCCGTGCCGTGGTGGATTTGCCACAGCCGCTTTCGCCGACAATCCCTAAGGTCTCGCCCTTCATCAGGTCGAAATCAACCCCATCCACCGCGCGCACCACAGTCTTGTTGCGGCCGAACAGGCCTTTCCCGACCGGGAAATGCTTCACCAGGCCGCGCACGCTCAGCAGCGGCTGGCGTGGACCGCCACGATCTTCGGGATGATCCAGCGGATCGACGATCTCGGTCATGCGCGCACATCCATCGCCGACCGCAGGCCATCAGAAAACATATTGAAGGAAATCGACGTGATGAAGATCATCACACCAGGCAAGGCCGCGACCAGCGGATTGGCATAGATGGCGGTGCGCAGCGTATTAAGCATCAGGCCCCATTCCGGCTCAGGCGGCCGCACGCCAAGGCCCAGGAAGCTGAGGCCAGAGGCGAGGATCATCGCCACCGAGATCAGGCTGGTGGAATAAACGAAAATCGGACTGAGCACGTTGCCAAGAACATGCACACGCACAATGGTGAAGCCGCCCGCGCCCGAGGCCCTTGCCGCCTCCACATAATCGCGGTTGCGCACCTGGGTAGTAACGCTTTCCGCCACGCGGGCGATGGGCGGAATGAACACGATGGTGAGCGAGACCAGCGCGTTGGTAAGGCCGGCCCCAAGCGCACCCGAAAGCGCCACCGCGAGCAACACCGAGGGGAAGGCGTAGAAAATATCGATCGTGCGCATGATCACGGTGTTGATCTTGCCGCCAACGAAGCCAGCAAAGATTCCTAAGCTGGATCCCAGCACGAAAGCCATCAGCACCGGCGAAACACCCATGAACAGTGAAAGCCTGGCGCCATAGATCAGGCGTGTCAGCATATCGCGGCCCAGTTCATCCGCACCCAGCGGGAAACCAGGGGTGCCAATGGGGCGCAGGCGGCGCAGCATGGAACTGCGGAATGGATCGGCTGGCGCAATCAACGGCGCCAGGATCGCCATCAAGACCAGCAGCACGATCACACCCAGAGCCACCATGGCAACGGGATCGCGGCTCAGGCGCTTGGCCACGCCGCGCCAGTAGCCTTCCGATACCTCGATGGCCAGCACCTTGGCGCCTGCGTCTATCGCTCCCACGGCCATGGCGTCAGCTCCGCTGGATGCGCGGATCGAAGGCTGTTTGCAGCACATCGACCAGCAGGTTGAGCAACACAAAGAACATCGCCAGCACCAAAATGGTGCCTTGCAGCAGCGGCAGATCGCGCTGGAAGATGGCGAGATTGAGCAGGAAACCGGTGCCCGGCCAGGCGAACACGGTTTCAATCAGGATCGAGCCACCCAGCAGATAGCCGAGCTGCAGGCCCATCACGGCCAGCGCCGTGGGCGCGGCATTCTTCACCACATGGCGGAACACGCCGCCATCAGCCAAGCCCTTGGCCGCCAAGGCCTGCACGAAATCCTGCGACAGAATATCCGCCACCAGCGCGCGGATGGTGCGCGCCACCACACCCATGGGAATCACCGACATGGTGATGGCGGGCAGAATCAGATAGCGGATATGTTCCCAATCCCACTTCCATTCCGCCGATCCACCTGGCCCGGCCCCGGTGGATGGCAGCCAATTGAGCTGCACTGAAAACACGATCACCAGCACCATGCCGAGCCAGTAATGCGGCACCGAGACACCGAGCACGGACAGCGCCGAGGCGATGCGATCCAGCGGCGAATTGCGAAAATAGCCAGCAACAAAGCCAAACAGACAGCCGAAAAAGAAGCCGATCATGGTGGCTAGCGCGGCAAGGATCAGTGTGTTGCCCACGGCGCGCATCACTTCGGTGAGCACGGGACGCCCCGATGCGATGGAATTGCCGAGATCGCCGATCAGCACCTTACCGAGCCAGATGAAATATTGCACTGGCAAAGGCTTATCAAAGCCATAGAAGGCCCGCATCTGGGCCTGCACTTCCGCCGAGGCGTCAGTGGGCAGCACCGCAGTGAGCGGATCGCCTGGCGTGATATGGACGAGCATGAAGCAGACAACGCTGACGCCAAATGCCACGGGCAAGACATAGAGCAATCGCTTCAGGGCATAAAACAGCATGAACGATCCTGCGTGGGGCGAAGGAAATCCGGCGGCCAGACCCGTGAAGGCCCGGCCGCCGGCAGCAACTTACTTGGCCATGGAGACGGTAGTCAGATCCTGGAACCAGTTCTGCGCCTGCACGAAGCCCTTCACCTTGCTGGTCATGGCGCGCGGATTCACGTCATGGGTGACCATCAGGAAGATGGCGTCATCAACGTATTTCTCATGCACCTTCTGCATCACCTTGGTCTGCGCGGCCGGCTCGAAAGTGGTGCGCAGCTGGTCAAACAGCTTGTCCATCTCGGGGTCGCAATAATGGCCCCAGTTGGTGCCAGCCGGCGGCGCGAAATTGCACTGCAGGTGACGGATCACGCCCGTGAACGGATCCTGGATGAAGTAGGTGTAGTTCATCGCCGTGCCGCCGCGCGAGCTCTCATGCTTGGAGCCGGCGCGCCAAATGTTGATGAGGGTATTCCACTCCACCACTTCGAAATCGACCTGGATGCCGATTTCGGCGAGATTCTGCTGCACGAACTCATTCATTGGCAGCGGCAGCATCTGTCCCGAGCCCGAGGGCGAGATCAGCACCTTGGTCTTCAGCGGCTTGGCCTTGCTGTAGCCGGCTTCAGCCATCAGCTTAGCGGCGCCCGCCACATCATATTTCAGCTTGAAGGTGGGGTTGCCGAACCATTGATGGCCCGGCGGATAAAAGCCCTCGGCCGGGATCATCATGCCACCAAGCAATTCCTTCAGGCCCTGGCGGTCCACAGCCAGATTGGCCGCCTTGCGCACGCGGATATCGTTCCAGGGCGAACCCTCGGCGCGCGAGAGATGCCAGGTCCAGTTATGCGGATAGGCATTGGTGACAATGGTGAAGCCGGCATTCTTCAGCGACGGCACGGCATCCGGCGCCGGTGATTCAATCCAGTCCACCTGGCCCGAACGCAGGGCGGCCACACGCGCATTCGGCTCGGGCAGCGGCACCAGCACCAGCTTGTCGAGCTTCGGCACGCGCTTCTTGTCCCAGTATTCCGGGTTCGGGGCCAACTCGGCGCGCTCGCGCGGCACAAACGAGGTCAGCTTCCAGGGTCCGGTGCCCGAAGGCGCCTTGGCGAATTCATCCCAGTTTTTACCCACCTTCTCCCATTGCGCGGGCGAGGAGAACATGATCCAAGCGAGCTGATAGGGCAGCGTCGCATCCGGGCTTTTGGTGATGATTTCCAGCGTGTATTTGTCGACCGCCTTGTAGGTGCCAACGGCAGGAATGCGCGAGCGACCCTGGGCCGATTGGCGCGGATCGAATTGCGGCGCATCCTTGTTCAGCAGCTTCTCGAAATTCCACACTGCCGCATCGGCGGTGAATTCGCTGCCATCATGGAACTTGGCACCCTGGCGGATCTTGAAAATCCACTTGGTCTTGTCGGTGGCATCCACTGCCCAGCTTTCGGCTAGGCCCGGGGCGATATCCGAGGGCTTGTCGAACTTGCTCAGATCCCAGTTGATCAGCGAGTCATAGACCGTATAGCCCATGAACCGCATGCATTCACCGCCATTGTCGGTCTGGCCGGTGGTCAATGGAATATCAGAAGCGGTCATGCCGATGCGCAATGTGCCCTGAGCCTGGGCGCCGCCGGCGACAAAGCTGGTGAGCGCGGTGGCGGCAGCGAGGCTGAGCATTCGGGTGGAGACGGTTAGGCGGGCCATGGAGATGATCCTGCTGTGGATGGTGCATGTTGCAACGCAAACTCCATGCCACGAAGCCTGTGGCTGGGATTCCAAGGGGATGCAGGGATCGCGAAGCCATCGGCACACAAACAACTCTGCCGTCGCCCATTAAATAGGCAGCATTTGCGCCAATGCGTGTATTGAATACAGAAGCGGCATCGGCATAGCCTTGCCGCCATGCGCCTCCTGCTGCTGAACGGCAATACCAGCCAAGCCATGACCGACCGCTTGGCCGTGGCTGCCCGCGCCATCGCTGCCCCGGACACTGAGATCGTGCCAGTGACTGCCCGCTTCGGCGCCGAGGTGATTGCCAGCCGTGCCGCCTACGCCATTGCCGGCCATGCTGTGCTGGATGCCTTTGCCGCTTATGGCACCGGCATGGATGCGGTGGTGCTGGCCTGTTTCGGGGATCCGGGCCTGGGCGCGCTTAAGGAAGTGGCCGGCATTCCCTGCTTCGGCATGGCGGAGGCCGGCTGCCGGGCGGCCGCTTTGCGCGTGCGGCGCTTTTCCATTGTCACCGGCGGCGAACGCTGGGGACCGATGCTCATCGAATATGCCAGGTCGCTTGGCTTTGCCGATCAGCTCGCCAGTGTGCGCGTGCTGCAGGCCGATGGCGGCCAGATTGGCGCAAATCCGGAAGCGGCGCGCGAGGCGATCTATCAAGCCGCGAGCAAGGCGGTGAGTGAGGACGGCGCAAAAATGGTGGTACTGGGCGGCGCCGGCATGGTGGGCCAGGTGGAACCCTTGGCCGCGCGCCTCAATGTACCAGTGATCGACGGGCTGACCCCGGCGATCAAGATGGCGGAAGCGGCCGCGGGCCAGCGCGCCAACACACATCCAGGTACGATCCCGGCAACCGGCCTGAGCCCCGAACTGACGCGGCTGCTGACGCGCTAATCCGGCGTCACCTCATGCAGCGGTATTTTTGCCTCGAAGGCGCCGGCGAAACGATACAACGTGGCTTCGCCAAACGGCTGACCAACAAGCTGGAAGCCCGCCGGCATGCCGCCGCGCACGAAACCGGCCGGCACCGTGAGACCCGGCAAGCCCAGATAGTTGATCGGGCGCACCAGGCGGGTGAGCGAGGCAATCAGCATCATGGCTTCCGGGCGGCCAGCCAGATCGGTTTCGGCAATGGTCGGTGTGGGCGCGGCAACCACGGGCGTGAACACCGCATCAGCCTCCTGTGTGGCACTGAGCCAACTGGCGATAGCTGTGCTGCGCCAGCGCAATGCGTCGATATAATCCACGGCGCTCAGCGCCAGGCCGATTTCCAGCCGCGCCCGCAGGGCTTCGGAATAAAGCTGTGGCCGGGTCTTGAGCCAGGGACCATGGATCGCCGCTGCCTCTGACGACACCACCACATTGGCCGCTGCCGTGATCTGGTTCATATCCGGCGGCGTCACCTCGATGATCTTCGCGCCGAGCTTGGAGAAGGTCATGATTGCCGCTTCGAGCACAACGCCGATGGGCTTGCTCATCTTGTCCCAGAAGAAAGCGCGCGGCACCGCCAGTTTCAGGCCGCGCAAACTCCCCGGCTTGGCGGCGGCGACATAATCCGGCACGGCTTTCAGTGAGGCTGTGGCATCACGCGGATCGGCACCTGCCAGGAGGCGCAGCATCAGCGCATTATCAGCAACGGTGCGCGTCAGCGGCCCGATGGTATCCAGCGAAAAGCTCAAGGGCATGCAGCCGGCGCGGCTCACCCGGCCCCAGGTTGGCTTCATACCCACCAGACCGCAGAGATGCGCCGGCTCGCGGATCGAGCCGCCGGGATCAGAGCCAAGGGCGCCATAAACCATGCGCGCCGCCACGGCCGCCGCCGAGCCACTGGAGGAACCGCCGGTGATGCGCGCCGGATTCCACGGGTTCCCGGCATGGCCGTAATGGTAATTATGCCCGGTGGGATTGAAGGCGAATTCGGCCATGTTGAGGCGGCCAAGATCGAGCGCGCCGGCTTCATCCAGGCGCTCCAGCACAGTGGCGGTCTCTGGCCCCTTCCAATGGCGTCGGATCGCCGAGCCGCAGCTTGTTTCCTTGCCTTTGCGATAGAACATATCTTTATGCGCCAGCGGCAGACCGGCCAATGGTCCGAGCTTGGCGCCGCGCTTGCGGGCGCGGTCAGCGGCCTTGGCAGCCTTGAGCGCCGCATCGGCCTCCAGCTTGATGAAGGCATTCACCTTTGGCTGCCATTCGGCGACACGTGCCAGCGAGGCTTCAACCAGTGCCTGCGACGTGACCTTGCCGGCCTTCAGCGCGGCAACGGCCTGAGTAAGTGAGAGCAGCGCAGGATCCTGGCTCATTTCTTCGCCCCCTTGCGCAGCGGAAACAGGCCGGGCTCGGCCTCCAGCGGTAACCTGGCGGCAACGGAGCGGAAGTTGGTGAGTGGCACAAACAGCGCACCAGAGATCGCCTTGGCGCGGCCGGGACGCAGCTCCACGCCGGCCTCGTTGAACATCGCCGTTACCAGATTGGTCGGCATTGGATTCTTGGCGGTCTTTTTCATCTTGGCCTGCTTCATGGCGGCGTCTCCGCTCCCTTGCGGCTGGTGATCAGCCCGTAATGCTGCGGCATCCGGTGCCGGGCAAAGTTAAACGTGGTGGACTTGTAGCTCAAGCCGGCATCAAGGTCGCAGCAGGCAACGATCAGTTCATCGCCTTCCGTGCGCGCCAGGGCCACCGGCTGGCCCGAGGGCGCGATGATCTGGCTACCGGCAATCATCGGCACGCCCTCCTCGTCGCCTGCCTTGGCCACACCCACCACCCAGCAGCCATTCTGATAAGCCCCGGATTGCATCACCAGACCATTATGGAACAGTGACAGCGCATCATGATCCGGCGCCGGCGGGTTATGCACCGGCGTGTTGTAGCCGAGCAGGATCATCTCCACGCCCTGCAGGCCCATGACGCGATAGGTTTCAGGCCAGCGGCGGTCGTTGCAGATCGCCATGCCGATAATGCCGCCAAAGGCGCGCCAGACCTGGAAGCCGGTGTCACTGTGGTCGAAATAGCGCTTTTCCAGATGCTGGAACTTGCGCCAAGGCTCGTGCTGGTCATGGCCCGGCAGATGCACCTTGCGGTATTTGCCAACGATGCTGCCGTCGCGTTCCACCAGGATGGCGGTGTTGTAGCGTTTGTCGCCGGCGATCTCGGCATAGCCGAGATAGAAGCCGATCTTCAGTCGTTTGGCTTCATCGAATAGTGCCTGGGTTTCCGGCCCCGGCATGCTGGCCTCGAAAAAGCCATCGACCTCCACCCGTTCGGCCATGAACCAGCGCGGGAAAAAGGTGGTGAGCGCCAGTTCCGGAAACACCACGAGTTCGCAGCCCATGCGATGGCCCTCGCGCAGCAAGGCAATCAGGCGCTCCACCACCTGGGCACGATTATGGCTGCGCTGGATCGGCCCGAGCTGGGCGGCGCCGACAGTGAGCGGCCGCGCCATCAGGCGGCGAGCCTTGTCATCATCTGCAGCAGGATATTGGCGCCGGCCTCCAGATCGGCTGGCTCGGTATGCTCCTTCACGTTATGGCTCAGGCCATTCACGCTCGGCACGAAGATCATGCCGGTGGGGCAGATCTCAGCCATCATCTGGGCGTCATGGCCAGCGCCCGAAGTCATGCGCCGCGCCTTGAAACCGAACTCGCCGGCAATCTCGCCCACCATGTCGATCATATGGGGCGCGAAGGGCACCGGTTGGGTGCGGGCCAGCGGCCTTGTGCTGATCTTCACGCCCTCGGCCATGGCGATCTTATCCAGGAAGGCGAACAGCTTGGCTTCCGCCTGCTGCAGAATAGCCTCATCGGGATTGCGGATATCCACGGTCATCACCGCGCGGTTCGGCACAACATTGGTGATGCCGGGCTTGAATTCCATGCGCCCCACCGTGCCGACTTGGCCAGCACCGAATTCGCGGGTGAGCTGGCGCACGAAAACCGCGATCTCGGCGGCCGCATAGCCGGCATCCTTGCGCAACCGCATGGGCGTGGTGCCGGCATGGGCCGACACGCCCTCCACGGTCACTTCCGTCCAGGAGATGCCCTGCACGCCATCGACGGCGCCAATGGTTAGCCCCTCAGCCTCCAGGATCGGGCCCTGCTCGATATGCAGTTCCACAAAGGCATGAGGCTTCAGCCAGCCCGGCTCGGCAGGGCCGAGATAGCCGATACGCTTCAGTTCCTCGCCACAGACCTTGCCATCGATGCCAACAACCTCATAGGCATGAGGCAGATCGAGTTTGCCGATATAGACCATGGCGCCCATGATATCGGGATGGAAGCGCGCGCCTTCCTCGTTGCTGAAAAAGGCCACGGCCAACGGCCGGCGCGTGGTGATACCGGCCTCGTTCAGGCGCTGGCAGACTTCCAGGCCGGCCAGCACGCCGAGATTGCCATCATAACGCCCTCCGGTGCGCACGGTGTCGATATGCGAGCCAGTCATTACCGGGGCCGTATCCTCCAGGCCCTTGCGCACGCCGATGGTGTTGCCAATCTTGTCGATGGTCACTTCAAGGCCCAGCTCGCGCATCCAGCCCACCACGAGGTCGCGGCCCTGCTTGTCCTCATCGGTGAAAGCAAGCCGCGCATTGCCGCCGCCGGGCAAGCCGCCGATCTGGCCCAGTTGCTCCAGCCGCCACGAAAGCCGCGCGCCATCGATGCGTAAATCCTTGCTCATACCAACACCTCTTCCCAGGAACGCCCGACAATCTGACGATACAATGCCGGATCAGTGGCGCCCTCACTACCAAAAACCAGAAGCCGCGATTGCGGGCCGAGACCAAAAGCGCCTTGTTCCCGCGCCGCCAAGGCGCCGGCTAGACCGGCCACGGCAGACTCGCCGGCCACAACACCTTCGCCGGCCAAGCGCCGCATCAGCACTGGTGCGGTTTCGTCAGGAACGATCATGAAGCCATCAGCGCCAGGATCGAGAATGTCCCAGGCCAGTTCGGAAACCTCGCCACAGGCCAGGCCAGCCATGATGGTATCCAGATCACCGGTCACCGCCACCGGGTGGCCGGCGCGAGCGCTCTCATAGAGGCAAGCGGCGCGCTCGGGTTCCACCACCACGAAGCGGGGCCGCGCCGCACCAAATCTTTCCCAGAGATAGGCCAGCATGGCAGCGGCCAGGCCGCCGACGCCGCCCTGCACGAAGACATGGCTGGGATACTCCGCCGGCGCCATCTGTTCATAGGCCTCGGCGATCATCACGCCATAGCCTTGCATCACATCGCGCGGCACGTCGCGATAGCCGGGGTAAGAGGTATCCGACACCACGAACCAGCCATTGGTTTGAGCATCCTGCTGCGCCTGACGCACGGAATCATCGTAATTGCCGGCCGTGCGCGTCACTTTCGCACCATAGCGGGCGATGGCGTCGCAACGGCCCTGGCTGACCGTGGCATGGACATAGATGACGCAGGCACAGCCGAACATCCGCGCACCCCAGGCCACCGAGCGGCCATGGTTGCCATCGGTGGCGCCGGTCACCGTGATGCCCGCGCCACGCTCGCTATGCACTCCACTGAGTAGCGCGGCGCTGCTGAGGCCGGTCTGCTGCTCCAGCAACCGCAGCACGGCAAAGGCGCCGCCAAGGGCCTTGAAGCTGCCCAGGCCAAAGCGCCCGGCCTCATCCTTGTAGCGGATCGACGCGAAGCCATGCTCTGCGGCCATTGCCTTCAAATCCTGCAAGGGCGTGGCTGCGAAACCTGGCCAGGCAGCGATAGCCTTGCGGGCGCGGGAGAGCGCGGCATGAGACTGGATCGGCAGCAAAGCCTCAGGATAAGGCCCAGGCTGGCGCCGTGGATTCTGGAACAGGGAAACGACCATGCCTGAGCCTAAGCAAATTGTTTGCCAACATACAATCACCGGAATCGCGACACTTGTGCGCAAGCCCTGGTGAAAATTTAGGCGGCGCCGGCTTCCATTGCTTGGGTAAGCGGTATCAATTCCTCATCCTGAGCATCGTTATTGGCCCACATCACCACGGTGAATTGGCCAACCGGCGTCAGGCTGGTCATCGGATGATGCCAGGTGCCGGCGGCATAGATCACGCCCTGCTCCGGCCCGGCGATGAAGGCCACGGCACGCGTTGGGTCGGGCCGGCCCTGGCCGTCATCAGGGCAGACGGTGACCAGATAGCGCGTGCCATTCATGGGCAAAAAAGCTTGCGCGGAGAATTCGTGGCGCTCGAAGAGCTGCAGGCGGCAAGGCAGGCTGACGCCATCCATCACCGAATAGGACAGGCCGAGGCCGGCCTGGGGCCGCAGATTCTCGATCAGCGCACCGAAATAAATGCGCTCGGATTTAGCTGGCATGGTCACCACGCGGCCATAAGGCGCGAAAGCTTCAGGGGTGAGAGGCTGGGGCGTGAGCGTGATCATGGCTGGATTTACGCAAAGCTCATGCCGCACCATAGAGCAGCCGCAATTCGGTCTTGAGGATTTTGCCGTAATTATTCTTCGGCAGAGCGGCGACGAAATGATAGGCCTTGGGCCGCTTGAAGCGGGCGATATTCTCGAGGCAAAGCTGATCCAGTTCGGCTTGGCTTACCGCCTGGCCCGGCCGCGCCACCACGATAGCCACCACTTCCTCTCCCCAATCCGCATGGGGCTTGCCAATAACGCTCACCTCCAGCACGGCGGGATGCAAGAGCAGCACCTCCTCCACCTCGCGCGGATAGATGTTTGAGCCGCCGGAAATGATCAGGTCTTTCACCCGATCCTTCAGCGTCAAATAGCCGAATTCGTCCAGAGAGCCCACATCACCGGTATGCAGCCAGCCATTGCGCAAGGTGCTGGCCGTGGCCTCCGGGTTGTTCCAATAGCCGGCCATCACCACATCGCCACGCGCGATCACCTCACCGGTCTCACCCACCGGCATATCGCGGTCCTCGGCATCCACCACGCGGATTTCCACGCCGCTGCGCGCGATCCCCGCCGATGCCAAGCGCTGCTCCAGACGGCTATCGCCGATATCGAGATGCAGATGCTTGGGCAGATAAGAGATGGTGCAGGGCGCCTCGCCCTGGCCATAGAGTTGCCACAGGCAGGGGCCGAGCAGACCGAGCGCGCGCTTCAAATCCTCCACATACATCGGGCCACCACCATAGAAGATATGGTCGATATGTTGCGTGTTCAGTTCAGCAATGGCCGGAGAATCCACCAAACGCTTCACCATCGTTGGCGCGGCAAAGAAAGATGAGCCGGAGAAGCGGTTCAGCAACCGCACCAATTCCGGTGGCTCGAAACCGCCGCTTTCCGGCACCACATGGGCAGCGCCGCGCACGAAATGCGCCAGCGAAAGCAGGCCGGCACCATGGGAAATCGGCGCCGGATAAAGCGAGGCATCAAGATGATCCACCGGATCGATATCGGCAAGGAAACCCAGCGTCATGGCAAACAGGTTGCGATGGGTGAGCATGGCGCCCTTGGGCCGCCCGGTAGTGCCTGAGGTATAGAATAGCCAAGCGATATCGCCGGGGGAGACCTCAGCCATCTTGCCCGGTGCACCAAGCAGCAATCGGGCATAATCGGCCGTGCCCGCCACAATCAACTCTACTTCGCCCACCGGATTATCGGCCAGATCATCGGTGGCGAATACCAGCCGCGCGCCACAATTCTTCAGGATGAAGACCACTTCCTTGGGATGCAGCTTGGCATTGATCGGCACGGCGCAGCCGCCTGCGAACCAGACCCCGAACAGGATTTCGAAATATTCCGGCACGTTGCTCATGTAGAGCCCAACGCGGATGCCGGGGCCGACGCCACGATTTTTCAGCCAATGGCCAATACTGGCGGCACGCTGATAGAACTCGGCATAATTGCAAACCACCGTCTCGCCAAGATAGATGGCGGGGCGTTCAGCGAAAGGCTTGGCCGCATTGCTGAGGATGGAGGCGATATTCATGGCGGCCTCTGTTCAGATCGCGCGGGCCCGGCCGGCCCAGAAGGTTTCCCGGATATCCTTCTTGCGCACCTTGCCCACCGGGCTGCGCGGCAGGCTGGGCCAGAATTCAATGGATTTTGGCGCCTTCACGCTGCCAAGCCGATCCTTGCACAGCTTGATCATCTCGTCTTCCGTAGCGCTCTTGCCCGGCTTCAGCTCAATCACCGCCTTCACCGCCTCGCCCCATTTATCATCTGGCACGCCGATCACCGCGCAATCCTGCACCGCGGGATGACTCCAGATCACCTGCTCGATCTCACTGGGATAGATATTGAAACCGCCGGAAATAATCATGTCCTTCTTACGATCAACGATATAGATGAAGCCGTCTTCATCACGGAAACCAATATCGCCGGTATGGTGCCAGCCGAAGGTGGAGACCTCCGCCGTGGCTTGCGGATTCTTGTAATAGCCCGGCATCACCAGATTGCCGCGCACCACGATCTCGCCGTGTTCATTGGGTTGCAGCAGCTTGCCATCGTCATCCATGATCGCTACCGGCGTGAGCAAGGTGGGCCGGCCACAGCTCGCCAGGCGCCTCTCCTTATCCGGATCGCCGATCACCAGATGGTCTTCTGGCGAGAGGAAAGTGCAGAGCATTGGTGCTTCCGACTGGCCGAAAGTCTGCGACATGACGGGGCCGAATACCTTGAGGCATTCCTTCAGCTTCTCCACCGACATGGGCGCGGCGGCATAGATGAAATGCTCCAGCGAGCTGAAGTCGTATTCCAGCAGATCGGGATATGCCAGCAGTACATAGATGGCGGTGGGCGGCAGGAAGAGATGCGTCACCCGCTCTTTTTCAATCGCCTTGGCCACATGGGCGGCGTCGAAATGCGGCAGGATCACCTGGGTGGCGCCCGATGCCATCAGCATGATGGCCACGCCGCCGGCGGCATGGGTCATCGGCGCCACCACCAGATGCACCGGTGGCTTCTTCGCCGGCATGGCGGCGTAGAAATTGGCGATCATGGTTTCCCATACCAGATGGGTCCACATCACGCCCTTGGGCCGCCCCGTGGTGCCGCCCGATGAAAACACCGAAGCCAAAGCATCACGCCGCTCCGGGATGTTTGGATCAGCAACAGCGGCCATGGCAATCCAGTCTTCCAGATAGGCGCCAAGACCGCCGGCCTTATCGAGGCAGACATAGCGGCGGATTTTCGGGCAGGCGGCGGCGAATTCCGCCACATAGGCTTCGAATTCGCTGTGATAGAACAGCACTTCGACGTCGCAATTATCGAGGATATAGGCGTTTTCCGGCACCAGGTTGCGGGCATTGATCGGCACCCAGGCACCGGCGGCACGCAGGATGCCAAGCAAGCATTCGAAGGCAACCGCCGCATTGGGCGAATAAACGGCGGCCTTGTCTTCCGGCTTCAGGCCATCGGCGATCAAGGCATTGGCGATGCGGTAGGTGCGAAGCTGAACCTCTGAGAATGTGCGCGTCACCGCGGCATCCTTGAGGCAGATCCGCTGCGGATCCAATGCCACGCCACGGTCGAAGAAATCGATCACCCGCATCCCGTCCCTCCCTTACTCTACAGGGATGGTAATACAGGCCGGGCGTCAGGCGAAACCCGGATAAGGCGGCGCCACGGCAGTTTCGCGCATCACGGCCTCAACACTGCGGTAGCGCTCGGCCATCTGGCGCTCCTCGGGCGTTTTCTGCTGTGCCTGCATATAGGCGCCAAGGCGGCGGGCATGGTCGACGATGAAGCCGCCGATATGGCGGCGGCTCCGGTCATAGGCGCGCAGGGCATCCGGTACGGTTGCATGCTGGGCCAGCATCTGCATCAGTGCATAGGCATCGCCGCCGGCCTTGGTAACGCCCATGCCCGGATGCGGCCGGGCCACGAAGGCGGCATCCCCCAGCAAAGCCACCCGGCCAAAGGCCATCTGCGGTACTTCGAGATCGAAGATCGGCTGGAAGAAGGGCTGCGCTGCCTTATGCACAACTTCCGCGAATTGCGGTGCCAGCACCTCATCGGCAGCCGCAAACATGCCGCGCAGCAAATCCGGCCTGATCAGGCCAGGCGGGATACCTTCGGCATGGCGGCGCCCCTGTTCGTCAGTGAGCATCGCCGGCAGCGCAGTGGCTTCGTCAGCCGGCCGATACCAGACGAAATTGAAGCGCCGCTTGCCCGGCGCAACAGCATCGCCCAGACCGGCGACCGGATAACCCAGCATCTGCTCGCTGGGCGGCAGGCAGAAGGCGAAGCGCTCGAACAGCGCCGCATGGGTCTCGGGCGACAGCACCGCTTCATCAGTAAGACCGCGCCAGGCAACATAGCCGGCATAGACCGGTCGGGCCTCAGGCAGGAACTGCGCCCGCACTGTCGAGCGGATGCCATCAGCGCCGATCAGCAATTCGGCCTGTTCATGGCCGCCATCGGCGAGATAGGCTGTGACGCCATTCTCGCCCTGCTCGACGCGAACCATGCTGGCGCCGAAGCGGTAGCAGGCCACCGGCAGGGCGGCCTTGAGCAAATGATACAGCCGACCCCAGGCGGTGAGAATCTGCGGCAGGTCGCTGGCCAGCGCCACGCTGCCATCGCGCGCCAAGGTAACACGACCCGGCACTGATACGCCTATGCTGTCATCCACCGTCACGCCGCCAGCGCGCAGGCAATCGAACAATTCCGGATGGGTGACGATACCGGCGCCACGGCCCGAAAGCGCCTCACCGGAACGCTCCAATACCAGCACATGCCAGCCAGCGCGATGCAGCAGGTTCGCGGCAAACAGGCCACCGAGCGAACCACCGACGATCAGCGCCCGGCGCATACCCTCAGCCCGCCGCTTCGGCGGCCGGATAGTTCAATTCGATGGTGACGCCGGAGGGATCGGTGAGAAATACCTGATGCAGACCGAGCGATGGCACCGTGCGCTCGCGGCATTCCAGCTTCTTGGCCGCCACTGTTTTCCGCATGCCAGCAAGGCCGGTGGCATTGAAGGCGATATGATCGACGCTGCCGGTGCCGGTCAGGCTATCCAGCGATTTGTCACCCAGATAAGCAATCAGGCCCTCAGGGTCATTCGGATCAATGCCGATGATATGCACCGTGCCGTATTCCCTCTCATCCTCGCCGAGATAAAGCCAGATGCCAGGGAAATCGAAGGGCGGGCGATAGCCGACGCGGAAGCCGAGCACCTCAGTGTAGAAGACCCGCGAGGCTTCCAGGTCAGTGGTGCGGATGGAGTAATGCGCGAGTTTCTCGATGGCCATGATAAACTCCTCAAACGGCGCAATAGCGTTCCTGCATCGCCTTATCGGCCAGCAGGTTGGCGGCGGCATCATGATGCACAACAACGCCCTGATCCATGATATAGGCGCGGTCGGAAAGGCCAAGGGCCAGTTCCACATTCTGCTCCACCAGCAGGATAGTGGTGCCGGCCGCCTTCATGCGGCGGAAAAGATCAAACATCTCCTCCACCAGGATCGGCATGATGCCTTCGGAAGGCTCATCCAGCAGGATCATCTTCGGGTTGGCCATCATGGCGCGGGCAATAGCCAGCATCTGCTGCTCGCCGCCAGACATGGTGATGGCTTCCTGGCTCAGGCGCTGCTTGAGGCGCGGAAAAGTCTCGGCGATGAAATCGATCATGCGCCGCTCTTCCGAGCGGTTCGCGGCGGCGATAATGCCGAGGCGGAGATTCTCCTCCACAGTGAGGCCTGGCACAATGCGTCGCTCTTCCGGCACATAGGCCAGCCCGCGATGGAAGCGGCGATGGGCAGCTTCCGGCAATATCTCGGCACCATCAAACTGCACCCGGCCCTGGCGCTTAGGCACCAGGCCCATGATGGTGCGCAGCGTGGTGGTTTTACCCGCGCCATTGCGGCCGATCAGGGTGACGATCTCGCCCTTGCCGACATGCAGGCTGACACCCTGCAGGATATGGCTGGGCCCATACCAGGCGGAGACATCCTCAAGCCGCAGCATTGGCGCCACCCTTGCCCTGGCCGAGATAGACCCGCTTCACTTCCGCATTATTCTGAACCTCGGCCGGTGTGCCATCAGCCAGCAATTCGCCATGATGCAGCACCACGATACGCTCGCAGATGCCCATCACCAGCTTCATTTTGTGCTCCACCAGAATCACCGTGCGGTCCTGCGCCAGACGCTGGATCAGGTCCATCATGGTGCGGGTTTCCTCCGGCGACATGCCGGCGGTGGGCTCATCCAGCAGCAGCAGCTTCGGCTCGGCGGCCAGCGCCATGCCCATTTCCAGCGCACGCTGCTCACCATGGGCCATATCCTGCGCCCGTCGCTCGGCATGATGCGCGAGGCCCACTAGGGCAAGCAGCTCGCGCGCACGCTCATTCACTGCATCATAGGCATGGCGCGGCCGCCACAGGCCGAAGCGCACATGGCGCGCCTGCACCGCCACCCGCACATTCTCGAAGGCCGAGAGCTTGGGAAACACATTGGTGATCTGGAAGGACTTGGCGATGCCGATGCGGGCGAATTCGTGCTGCGCCAGGCCGGTGATATCGCTGCCCTCATAGCTGAGACGCCCAGCGCTCGGCGGGAAAGCCCCTGACAGCACATTGAAATAGGTGCTTTTGCCCGCGCCATTCGGCCCGATAATGGCGGCGAGCTTGCCGCGCTCGAAGGATACGGACACATCCTTCAGAGCCACAAATTTGCCGAAGGATTTCGAGACACCCTGGGTGGAGAGGATCACGTCGCTCATTTGCGGCCTCCCCCATTCTGGCTGGCCCAGACAAGGAAAGTACCCCAGATGCCCTTAGGCATGAACAGCACGAACACCACAAAGACGCTGCCCAGCACCAGTTGCCAATGATTGGTGAGCGTGGTGAGTACATCTTCCAGCAGCAAGAAGGCGGCAGCGCCGACGAAGGGCCCGAAGAAAGTACCCATGCCGCCGAGCAGAGCCATCATCACCACCTGGCCAGAGGTGAGATAATGCAGCGTCTCAATCGGTACGATGGAGAGGTGCAAAGCCTTCAAGGCACCGGCCAGACCACAAAAGGCACCAGACAGCACAAAGGCGACGAACTTGGTGCGGGCGACATCATAGCCGCAGGCCTTCGCCCGGTTCTCATTTTCGCGGATCGCTTCCAGAACGGCACCAAAGGGCGAGGCGAGCAGGCGCGAGAAGACCCAGACCGCCGCGATCACGAACGCCAGCACGACATAATACTTGATCGTGGGATTGAGGAAATTCACCTCGAAGCCAAGAATGCCGATCTTTGCCAGGTTGATACCACGCAGGCCATTCTCGCCGCCGGTGAGCCCTGTGGCCTGATAGAATAGGTAATAGACGCATTGCGAGAGTGCCAGCGTGACCATGGCGAAATAGATGCCGCGCGTGCGAATCGCCAGAAAGCCCATCAGCACGGCGAAGAACACCGAGACCACCACGCCGATCAGGATGGCGCCGAACCAGGGCACGCCGAAATGCACCAGCGCGATGCCGCAGCCATAGGCACCAGAGCCGAGGAAGGCGGCGTGGCCAAAGGAAAGCAGGCCGGTATAGCCGAACAGCAGGTTGAAGCCCAAGGCATAGAGCCCAAGGATCAGGATGTTTACCGCCAACGCCTCATAAGGCATCAGCCAGGGGAACAGGATCAGGAAAGCAGCGACCAAAGCGACGCGATGGCGGCTGCCAAGCTCGATCAGGGAGGCAAGAGGGGTCATCGCATCAGCTCATCAGGCCGGGGCGGCCAAACAGGCCCTGCGGCCGCACCAGCAGCACCAGGGCCATCAGCGCGAAGATCGACACTTTGGCCATTTCTGGCGCGAAAAGCGAGGTCATCGACACCACGATACCCACCAGCAGGCCGGCCACCACGGCGCCGACCAGGGAGCCCATGCCGCCCACCACGGTGACAACGAAGGCCTCGGCCAGCACAGGAATGCCCATTTCCGGTGTCACCGCCTGCAAGGGTGCGGCGAGGATGCCAGACAAGCCGGCAATGCCGGTGCCAAGGCCGAAGACCAGCAGCCAGACCTTGGACACATCAATGCCCAGTACGCGCACGATTTCCGGATCGCGGGCACCGGCCCGGATAATCAGGCCGTATTTGGTTTTCTCGATAAACAGCCAAAGCGCCAGCACGATGGCTGCGGTGGCGACAATCAGGAACAGGCGATAGAACGGGAAGAAGCCGATGCCGATATCCACGGCGCCGCGCAGGCCTGCTGGCGTGCTGAACGGAATGCCGTTCAGGCCGAACAGAATTCGCACGCTTTCGATGAAAATATAGCCGAGGCCGAAAGTAAGCAGCAAAGGATCATCGATATTGCGGCCATAGAGCGGCCGCACCAGGAAACGCGCCACCAGCAAGCCGAGCGTGCCGATGCCAAGCGGCACCAGCACCAGGCAGAACCAGAAATTCTTGGTGACGCCATAAAGGAAAACACCGAGATAGGCGCCGCCCATGTAGAAAGCGCCATGGGCGAAATTCACCACCGTCAGCATGCCGAAGATCAGCGACAGGCCGATCGCCAACAGGACGAAAATAGAACCGAGCGCCACGCCGGTGACGATTTGCAACAGCAACAGATCGAGGGTTATACCACCCATGTCAAACCACTCCCAACGCGGCGCTCGGTACTAATCAGGCCTTATGCCCCAGATCGGCGCAGGAACGCAGGTTACCCTCGCTCGGCGCGTCAATCGACACGATGTTGAACACGTCGTTCTTGTCCTTCTGGTCCTTGCTCTTGGATTCAATGACCAGAACCGACTGCACCGACTGATGGTCGCAGCCGCGATAATATTGCGGGCCTTTATAGAAGTCATACTTCAGGCTGCGCATCGCGGCGATCACCTTCTCAGTGTCGGTTGAGCCGCCATTCCTCACAGCTGTCAGCACCGTACGCACACCGGCATAGCCGAGCGCGCCGTAATCAGACGGCACGGCGCCACCATTGGCGGCGCGGAACTTGTCGTTAAACGCCTTGGCGGTCGGCACAGTGTCTTCCAGGCGCCAGTAATAGGAGGTGCCGCCTACCACGCCCTCGAAGCTCTCCGGGCCGCCGGCGACGCGGGCGGTATAGAGCAGCACAGGAGCGATGATCTTGATCTTCTCCTTGATGCCGAACTCGGTCGCTTGCTTGACGGCATTCACCTGGTCGCGGCCAAAATTGCAGATACAGAGGATATCCGGCCGCAGCGATTGAATGCGCGGCAGGAAGGCCGAGTAATCCGCAGCGCCGATGGGATGGCGAATATCGGCCAGCGTCTGCACGCCCAGCGCCTTGCCCGCACTCTCGAAGCCACGCACCATTTCATGGCCATAGGCATAGTCGGCAGTGAGGTATACCACTTTCTTGCCGAACTTATTGAAGGCATAGCGGCCCACGGCGCCCGCCGTCATATGCGGGTTCAGCGCCTCATGGAAGGTGAACTTGCTCCAATCCTTCACTTCATTGATGGCATCCGACTGGCTGATCGAATTGAAGATGACACCACGTTCCTTGGTGACGTTATTGATTGAGAGCTGCACGGCGGCGGACAGCGAGCCGACAACGTAATTCACCTTGTCCTTCTCGATCAATTCCAGCGTGCGGGTGGCCGCCTCGCCGGGATTGAGCTTGTCGTCGCGCACCAGCAATTCCGCCATGCGGCCCTGGAAGCCGCCGGCATCGTTGAATTCCTTGATGGCGATTTCGGCGGCGCGCACCTGGTCCTGGGCTTCCGAGCCAAACGGGCCCGTGAGCGGAACGGGGAAACCGATCTTGATCGTGCCAGCCTGGGCGCGGGCAATGCTGAACAGGTTGGGCGTGAAGCCAGCCAGCGCGATGCCGCCAGCACCAGCCGCCAGCACATGGCGACGGCTTAATCCGGTCTTTCTGGTTTTCTTCTCGGTCATGTTTTCCTCCTGGTGGTTTTTGTTGTTATGGCTACTCATTCAGCGGCTGCGCTGACGCGACCAAGCGAGCGCAGAATCATTTCAGGCGTGAAAGGCTGCGCCAGAACCCGAGCCTTGAAGGGGAACAACGCATCGTTGATGGCATTCATCACCACGGCAGGCGCACCGGCAGTGCCCGCCTCGCCCGCACCCTTGGCGCCGAGTTCGGACGAGTGTGTGGGCGAGACGCAATGACCAACCTCGATATCGGGCATCTCGCCGGCCATCGGCACCAGGTAATCGATCATCGAGCCGTTCACCAACTGGCCACGGTCATCGTAGATGCAATGCTCAAACAAAGCCGCGCCCAGCCCCTGCACCACGCCGCCGCGGATCTGCTCATCCACCAATTGCGGGTTGATGATGGTGCCGCAATCCTCCACGCACCAATGCTTCAGCAGCTTCACGAAGCCGGTATCCACGTCCACTTCCAGATAGCTGGCCTGGATACCATTGGTGAATACGAAGGGATAATCCTTCTGCACATAATGGCGTGTCACCACGAATTCCGGCTGCAGGCCCTTGGGTAGCGTATCTGGGCGGTAATAGGCAACGCGGCCCAGTTCCTCGAGCGCCAGACGCTCCGCGCCCGTGGCGGCATCCACGATCTGGCCCATGCGCAAATCCAGCGTTTCCGGTGCCGCCTGCAGCATGGCGCCGGCCACGACCAGGATATTCGCTTTCAGTGCCTTGCCGGCCTGCAAAGCTGCTTCACCACCGATGCCGGCGCCGCGCGAGGCCCAAGTGCCGCCGCCATAGGGCGTGATCTCGGTATCGCCGGTGATAACGCGCACCTTGTCTATGCTCACGCCCACGGCAGTAGCGGCCACCTGGGCGATGATCGCCTCGGTGCCCTGGCCCTGCTCGGTCACGCCGGTGGCACAAGTGATCACGCCAGTGGGATCCAAGCGGATGGTACAGCCGTCTTGCGATGAAATCTTCGCTCCGCCCACGCCATAGAAGGCGGCGGAAGGATTAGTCACCTCGATGAAGCTGGCCAGTCCGATGCCCCGATGGATGCCGCGCTTGCGCAACTCGGCCTGTTCAGCCCGCAATCCCTTGTAATCCATCATCGCCAGCAGCTTATCCAGCGCCGCATGATGCGACAGGCTTTCGAAAGGCAAGCCGGCCAAGCCAATACAGGGATAAGCATCGTCTGCGATCAGATTGCGCCGGCGCATCTCGGCTGGATCAATCCCCAGCCTTTGCGCCGCCAGATCAACCAAGCCTTCCGTGACAGCGCAGGCGATGGGATGGCCCACCGCGCGGTACTGGCACATCACATTCTTGTTCTGGAACACCACTTCGGCCTTGGCCCGGTAATTCTTGTGCTTGTAGGGGCCGCCGATCAGGTTCACCACCTGATTGGCCTCGATAGCGCTGGTGCGCGGATAAACCGAATAGGGTCCGATGCCGGTGCGGTCATCAATCTCAAAAGCCAGGATATCGCCGTCTTTCGACACCGCGATGCGGCCCTTGATGCGATGATCGCGGGCATGAATATCCGTGACGAAGGATTCCAGCCGGTCGGCAAGGAATTTCACTGGCCGCTTCAGCAGTACGGCGAGCGCGGCCGTGGCCATTTCGTCAGCATAGACATGCACCTTGATGCCAAAGGAGCCGCCGATATCCTTGCAGATCACCCGCACATCGGCTTCGGCCATGTTGAGGTGCTTGGCCAGCAGATTCTGGATCATGTGCGGCGCTTGCGTGGCATGATAAGCCACCAGCTTGCCGTCGCCGGGCTGGAAATCCGCCAGCATGGCGCGTGGCTCCAGGCAAACACCGGTATGCCGCCCGGTATGGAAGGTTTCCTCAACCACCAGATGCGCGGCAGCGAAGGCGGCATCAGGATCGCCAACACTCAATTCGCGGCGGAAAGCCAGATTGTCGCCAAGATCGGGATGGATCACCACCTCGCCGGGATCGAGCGCCACTTCCATATCCACGGCGGCAGGCAATTCTTCCCACTCCACCACCACCTGTTCGGCGGCATCTTCCGCCTCGGCCCGCGTCTCGGCCACCACGGCGGCTATGGCCTCGCCCTGCCAGCAGGCACGGTCAATGGCGATGGCATGCTGCGGTGCCGATTTCAAGCCCTTCAGATGCGTCAGAACGCCCACCCAGGGTGTGATCACCTTGGCCAATTCAGGCCCTGTGACGACGGCCACCACGCCCGGCATTGCCTGGGCTGCTGAACGATCAATTGATTTGATCAGCGCATGGGCGTGCGGGCTGCGCACGAAAACCACATGCAACATGCGCGGCAGCACGATATCGTCCACGAAGGTGCCTCGGCCCTGCAGCAGCTTCTTGGCATTCGGGCGCGGCACGGTGCGGCCGATATAGCTGTTCGGCCGGTCGAAGAAGGAAACCGGTTCACTGCTCATGCTGCCCCCGCCTTGGCCCGCGTTTCGGCCACTTCGGCGATAGCATCCACGATGGCGTGATAGCCGGTGCAGCGGCAGTAATTGCCTGAGATATGCGCGCGAATTTGTTCGCGGTCCGGATTGGGATTACGTTCCAGCAATTCCGCCGCCGAGGTGAGCATGCCCGGCGTGCAGAAGCCGCATTGCAGGGCATTATGCTGATGGAAGGCTTCCTGGATATCAGCGATGGCGCCACTATCGCTCAGGCCCTCGATGGTTTCGACCTTGCAGCCATCGGCCTGCACCGCCAGCATCAGGCAGCCACGCACGGCGATGCCATCCACCCGGATGGTGCAGGCACCGCAGACGCCATGCTCGCAGCCAAGATGGGAGCCGGTAAGGCCCAAATCGATGCGCAGGAAATCCACCAGATGCATGCGTGCTGCCACCCGCCGCCGCACCATCTGGCCATTCACCGTCAGTGTGATGTCGTGCTGATCCATCATTCTAAGCCTTGAGCAAAGACGGGGCGGCGCGGCGCAGCAATACACCGGCCAGATGCCGCTTGGTTTCCGGGCCGCCATTGAGATCGCCCGGCGGATCGAGTTCGGCCTGCAATATCGCCACCGCAGCCTCCACATCGCCGCCGCGCAGAGCGGTGGCAGCCTTGGGCAACGCTACCGGCCTGTCGCCGACGCCGAAATAGACCAGATTCATCCAGCCGGCCTCGGCAGCGGCGGCCAGACCCACCATGGCGTAGTCGCCATGGCGCCGGGCCAATTCATCAAAGGCAAATCGGTGATCGGCGGCAGCCTTCGATATTTCCACCGCGCGCAGGATTTCGCCGGCGCGCAAGTCGGTTTCGAACAGGCCCTTGAAGAAGCTGGCAGCGGCCACCCGGCGTTCGCCGGCGCGGCCCTGCAGCACGAAGGTGGCATTCAAAGCCACCATGCAGGCCGGCAATTCGGCCGCCGGATCGGCAAAGGAGAGACTGCCGCCAATTGTGCCCCGATTGCGAATCGCAGGATGGGCGATATGCGGCATGGCTGCAGCCACCAGCGGCGCATAGCGCGCCAGCAGGGCGGATGTCTCCAGCACCAGATGGCGGGTCATGGCGCCGATTACCAGGCTGGAGGCGGTTTCGCTGATGCCAGCCAGGCCGGGCACGGCGTTCAGATCGATCAAGATGGCAGGGCTGGAAAGCCGCAGGTTGAGCGACGGCATCAGGCTCTGGCCGCCCGCCAGGAGCTTGGCTTCCTCGCCATGCTGATCGAGCAGATCGAACACCTGATCGAGATCGCGCGGTTTGACATAGCCGAAAGACGGCGCTTTCACCGGTTTCCTCCTCTGGCCCCGTTGTGTATGTAGGTCACGGGTTACCAATGCGGGCTGCTGGCCCTGTTATGCCAGGGTAGGCAAGCCTGCGGATGGGAGTCAAGATAATTTATCGTTTGCTAATTATGATCGCCACCCCGGAAAGGGACCAGAATGGCTGCCGCTAAGCCCAAGCGCCTGCGCCTGTCGCCGGAAGAGCGCGAAAAGCAGATCCTGTTGGAGGCGATCCGGTTTTTTGCCGAGGTTGGCTTCGACGGCCAGACCCGCGAACTGGCAAAGCGGCTGGGCGTGACCCAGCCGCTGCTCTACCGCTACTTCCCGACCAAGCAGGATTTGATCGACCGGGTATACGAGGAAGTCTATCTCACGCGCTGGAAGCCGGTCTGGGAGGATTGGATCAAGGATCGCTCAATGCCAGTCTGCGCCCGCCTCAAGCGCTTCTACCGCGAATATTATCCGGCCATTGTGAATTACGAATGGCTACGCATCTTCTTCCAGGCCGGCATGCGCAATGTCGGCTTCAACCGGCGCTACTTGGCGCTGGTGCGCGACCATATCTTCATCCCGCTCTGCGCTGAGATGCGCCACGAATTCGGCCTACCCGGGGTTGATACGCTGGCTGTCAGCCCGGCGGAACTGGAACTCTACTGGGGCCTGCATGGCGCCATCATTTATGATGGCATCCGCAAATACATCTATGGCCTGGATGTGCCGCCCGATCCGGAACCGACCACGGATGCAAAGATCGAGGCTTTCATCGGCGGCCTGAAACCGATCCTGCAGCGCCAGCTTGCGCAACAGGCCTGACGGCTTAAGCTGCCGCCACGAAGGAGAGCATCATGAGCATCATCAAGACGGTGGAAGAGCTGGAAAAGCTCTATGGCATACCGGTGGAGGCCTCCACGGCCAAGGAAGTGGACCACGTCATACCGCATTACCGCGCCTTCATCGAAGCGTCGCCCTTCGTGATCCTCGCCACTGCCGGCCCGGAAGGCCTGGATGCCTCGCCGCGCGGCGACAAGCCGGGTTTCGTGCGCCTGCAGGATGAACGCACGCTCTTGATGCCAGACCGGCGCGGCAATAACCGCGTGGACAGTTTGCGCAACATCGTGCGCGATCCACGCAGCGCCCTGCTGTTCCTGGTGCCGGGCTCCGGCACCACCTTGCGGGTGAATGGCCGCGCTCATTTGAGCACCGACGAGGCCTTGCTGGAGAGTTTCGCGGTGGAGGAAAAAGCACCGCGTTCGGTAATCGTGATGCAGGTGGAGACGGTTTATTTCCAATGCGCCCGCGCCATCATGCGCTCTGAGCTGTGGAATCCCGCGCGCCATGTCGACCCCGCCAACCTGCCCACCGCCGGGCAGATTCTGGCCGGCATCACCGCCAATCGTGTCGGCGGCGAGCCCTATGACAAAGCCTGGCCGGAGCGCGCCAAGGCTTCCATGTGGTGATGGCAGCTAGAGGAAATCCAGCAGCAGCTTGGTGACCGCTTCGGCAGCCTCTACATTGCCAATATGCGCCGCATCCACCAGTTCAAATCGGGCCGCTGGAATGCCGGCAGCGATAGCCTCGCCCTGGGCCGGCGGCGTGGACAGATCGCCACGGCCAGAGATCACCAGTGTCGGCGCCTTGATGCGGCCCAGGGATGCGCGCAAATCCATGTCGCGCACGGCAGCGATGGCTGAGCAATAACCAGCCGGCGGCATGCTCAATAGCATCTGGCGGAAGCGCTCGATCACCTGCGGCGCGGCCTTGTGATAATCTGGCGTGAACCAGCGCTCCAGCACGCCTTCCGTGACAGCGACCATGCCTTTGGCCTGAATCGCGGCGATCCGCTGATTCCACATATCGGCATTGCCGATATGAGCCGAAGTGAAGCAGGGCACGATCTTGTTCACGCGCTCCGGTGCATTAATAGCCAGCCATTGCGCTGTCATGCCGCCAAGCGACACGCCGGCAACATGCGCACGCGCGATGCCGTGCCGATCCAGCAATGCCACCGCATCACCGCCCAACTGATCCAGCGTATAGGCGCCGGGCGTGGCCGACGAGGCACCATGGCCGCGCGTATCATACCGCAGCACGCGGAATTTCTGACTCAGCGCTGGCATCTGTGGATCCCAAAGGCTGACATCGGTGCCAAGCGAATTGGATAGCAGCAGCACCGGCGCCTCGGCCGGACCATCCAGGCGGTAATTCAGCTTGGCATCGGCAAGATCAGCAAACGGCATCCTCAGCGCCCCTTCGGCTTATCGCGCAGCACGGCGGCAATGAAATGATCGGTGGCGCCGAGATAGCGAGCCGGATCGAACAGCCGATCCAGCGTGGGTTTATCCAGGCGGCGCGAGACTTCAGGCATGGCGGCCAGCACATCACGCAATGGCTTGGATTCGGCTATAGCCTTACGGCTGGCCCCCGCGATCAGCTTGTGGGCCGCCGCCTTGCCGAGTTGGGCGCCGAGCGCTAGCGATACGGCTTCGGCCATCACCAGCCCTTGCGTGAGCTGCAGGTTCCGCTTCATGCGCGCGGTATCCAGACTCAGGCCTTCCGCCGTCTCTATCATCGCCGCCAGCGCGCCCGAAGCCAGCCCGAGCAATTCCGGCAGCACGGCCCATTCCGCCTGCCAGCCGCCCAGACCGCGCTCATGCTCTTGCGGCATGGCCGCGAACAGCGAAGCCACTAGGCCCGGAACGCGTGTGGCAGCAGCCAAGGTGGCGGCAGAGGCCACCGGATTGCGCTTTTGCGGCATGGCCGAAGAACCACCCTTGCCCGGCGCTGCCGGCTCGAAGGCTTCGCCCACTTCAGTCTGCATCAGCAGCGCAATATCGCGCGCCATCTTGCCCATATTGCCAGTAAGCAGCGCGGCCCAGGCACCGAGTTCAACAATACGGTCGCGTTGCGCATGCCAGGGATTGGCGGGCAGGCCAAGGTTAAGCTCACGCGCGAGCCTGGCCGCCACCTTTGCGCCCTTGTCACCAAGCGAGGCCAGCGTGCCGGCAGCACCACCGAATTGCAGCACCAGCAGGCGCGGCTTGATCTCGGCGAGACGCTGGCGATCACGGCGCAGGGCTGAGAGCCAGCCCGCCGCCTTGAGGCCGAAACTGACCGGCACCGCCTGCTGCAGCCAAGTGCGGCCCGGCATCACCGAACGGCGATGCTTGCGCGCCAGTTGCGCCAGAGCACGGTCCAGCCGCGCCATATCCGCTTCAAACAAAGCCAGCGCCACACGCAATTGCAGCATGGTGCCGGTATCGATGATGTCCTGGCTGGTGGCGCCCCAATGCACCCAGGCGGCTGCCTTGGGCGTAGTTTCCGCCACCCGCGCAGTGAGTGCCGCCACCATGGGAATAGCGAGGTTGCCAGCCAGTTTGCCGGCTCGCCCGAGGGCTGCACCGTCGAAGCGGCTGGCTTCGCAGGCAGCCACAATCGGCTTTACGGCCGCCTTCGGGATCACCCCGCAGGCAGCTTCCGCCCGCGCCAGTGCCGCTTCCACATCCAGCATGGCCTGCAGCCGGGTGGAGGGCGCAAACACCGCCGCCATATCGGGCGCAATGAACAGCGTGTCGAGCGGGTCGCCGGTCATGCGGCTTTACGCATCGAAGAACACCGTCTCGCCCTCGCCCTGCAGGCGGATATCGAAGCGATAGACCGCCACACCGTCGCGCATTTCGCGCGCCGCGATCAGGGTCTGGCGGCGCTGCTCGTTATCGACCAGATTCAGGATCGGGTCTTTCGCGTTCGCTTCCGCCTCATCAGCGAAGTAAAGCCGGGTGTGCAAACCGATATTCACCCCGCGCGCCGCGATCCACAGGCTGGCATGGGGCGCCATGGCGCGGCCCTTCCAGAAACCACCGGCATCGGCGATGGCGCCGGGCTTGATGGTTTCGAAACGATACAGGCCGGTGCGGAAATCAGTGCCGGTGCGGCCCCAGCCGCGGAAGGCCGCATCCACGCCGCCATCATGGGGGTGGCTATAGCGCCCGGCGGCGTTGGCCTGCCAGATTTCCAGCAAGGCATCCTTCACCAACGCGCCAACGCCATCATAGACCAACCCTTCGATCACAATGCGCTCACCCGGCACACCGGGGGCGGCCACCACATTGCCGAAATTATTCTGGAAGATGTCGAAACCCGCTTGGCGCGGAATCAGGCCGATATGCACATAGGTGCCGGCGGTCTGCGAGGCGGTTTCCTTTAGATACGCAACCATGCTCAGCGCCCCTTATTCTCAAAATAGGTGGCGCGGCGGCCGCGCAGCACGATGTCGAAGCGATAGGCCAGACAATCCAGCGGAATGGCGGCATTGAGGTCCAGGGGCGCCACCAGCCGCTCGCGCGCCTCGGCATCAGGCACACCCAGCAGCATCGGGCATTGCCGGATCAGCGGATCGCCCTCGAAATACATCTGAGTGATCAGACGCTGGATGAAGCCCTGGCCATAGAGCGAGAAATGGATATGCGCCGGGCGCCAATCATTCATCCGGTTGCGCCAGGGATAGGGCCCAGGCCTGACGGTGCGGAAATGGTAGCGGCCTTCGGCATCGGAGAGGGTGCGGCCACAGCCGCCGAAATTCGGATCAATCGGCGCTACATAGGTGTCGTTGGCATGACGATAGCGGCCACCGTCATTGGCCTGCCAGAATTCCACCAGGATATTCGGCACCGGCTTGGCATTTTCGTCCAGCACGCGGCCATGCACGATGATGCGCTCGCCAATGGCCTCGTCAGTCTTGGCGTAATTGCGGATCAGGTCGTTATCCAGCAAACCGATTTCATCAGAGCCGAAAAGCGGACCGGTCAATTCCGAGACCGTCGGCTGAATTGAGAGCAAAGCCAGGCGCGGCGAGCGCAGCACGCTGGTCTTGTAGCCCGGCGTGAGAGCCGGCGGATGCAGCCCGCGATCACGCTGGTAGAACTCGCCCCGGTCCTCGAAAATGTCCTGCATTCTCTAGTCTTTCGTCTTCGCCTCGGCCATCTCGGCCAAAGTCTTCTTCACGATCTTGATCGCACTATTGGCCGCCGGAACGCCGGCGTAAACCGCCACATGCAGCAATGCCTCGCGCAGGTCCTCCGCCGTGGCGCCGGTATTGGCGGTCGCCCGCACATGCATCGCCACTTCCTCATCATGGCCCAAGGCGGCGAGCAGCGCGATGGTGACCAGGCTGCGTTCGCGATGAGTCCATTGCGGCCGGGCCCAGACCGAGCCCCAGGCACCTTCGGTGATGAAGCGCTGAAAATCGATGTCGAAATCAGTTTTGGCGGCTTCGGCCCGGTTCACATGGGCATCGCCCAGCACCTTGCGCCGGACTGCCATGCCGGCGTCGTAGCGGCTTTGCTCCGCCATGCGTTTCCTCCCGATTTTGCGTCAGGCTCGAAATATCATACCGAAAACCACAATGTAAAATGATATTGTTTCATTTTATCATGCCGAAAATGATATGGATAAGCCATGCTCGACCCTAGGATCAAATTGCGCCACCTCAGCTGCTTCCTCGAGGTTACGGCACAGAAAAGCTTCGGTAAGGCCGCCAAGGCCCTGGCGCTGACCCAGCCTGCGGTCTCCAAGGCCATCGCCGAACTGGAAGCCATCCTCGGTACACCTTTGCTGGAGCGCAGCCGGCGCGGTGTGTTCCTGACCGCCAACGGCGAAGTTTTCCGCCGCTATGCCGGCACGGCCTTCGCCTCCCTGCGCGAAGGGGTGGAAAGCGTTGGCCGGGCTGAGCGCGATGGCGGCCTCACCATCTCCATCGGCGCGCTGCCTACCGTCGCTACCCGGCTGGTGCCAGCGGCGGTGATTGCCGCCAAGGCGGAGGGCCTGGGCGCCACCATCCGGGTGCTGACAGGGCCGAATGATTATCTTCTTGGCCGCCTGAAGGAAGGCAGCCTGGATATCGTGGTTGGCCGGCTTTCCGATCCTGCGATGATGCAAGGCCTGGCCTTTGAGCCGCTCTATTCGGAAGAGATCGTCTTCGTGGTGCGCAACGGTCACCCATTGCAGCATCGCAGCCCGGTGACCCTGCATGACATCGCGGCCTTCACCGTGCTGTTTCCGATCCAGGGCTCGATCATCCGCCCGGATGTGGAACGCCTGATGCTCGGCCAGGGCCTCACCGCTCTGCCCGACACGATCGAGACTGTGTCGCCAAGTTTCGGCCGGCGCTATACGCGCATGTCGGATGCGGTATGGATCATCTCGCGCGGCGTGGTGCTGGACGATCTGGAGGAAGGCCAGCTAGCCCTGCTGCCGGTCAGTATCGACAGGCCGACCGGCGCCGTGGGTATCACCACGCGCTTTGATGCCGTGCCGCGTGCCGCCTTGAACCGCCTGCGCGAAGCCCTGCGGCGATTGGCCGCCGAGCTGCGCTAACGCTTATTCCTCGGCAGCGGCCTCTGCGGCCAGCAGCTTGGCCCAGGCCTTGGCTTCGTTGGCCGAGACACCGCCAACAACCGTAAGAGACCGCCGCAGGCGTTCGCGGCAGACATCGCGGCCAAGCAATTCCATGCTGTCGAAAAGCGGCAATGACTGCGCGCTGCCGGCAATGGCGACATAGAAGGGCCGCACCAGGTCGCGGAACTTGGTCCCGGTCTTATCGGCCACCAGACGCAGGGTTTTGTCGATGGAGGCGACATCCCAGGCGACCAGCTTGTCGAATTCCCACAGGGCGAACTGGAAAGCCTGACGCAATTGCAGCTCATTCAGCTTGTTGTCGCGCAAGGCCGCTTCCGGCGTATCCAGCACGCCGGCGAAAAGATACGCCGCGAGCGGACCAAGATCGGAAAGCCGCGTGATGCGTGTCTGCGCCAGCTTGGCAATGGCGAGCTGGCGCTCCGGCTGGAAAGCCCAGCCGGCCACGCGGGCGATAAGCTGCTCCGGAGTGAGAGTCTCTCGGATATAGCGGCTGTTCAGCCAGTTCAATTTTTCAGCATCGAAAACCGGGCCACCGAGCGAGATATTCTCCGGGGTGAACTGTTCGACAAGCTGCGCCAGGCTGCGCATCTCCTCGCCCTCAGCCACCGACATGGTGAGCAGGCCGAGAAAGTTCAGCAATGCTTCGGGCAGATAGCCCATGCGCTGATAGAACAGAATGCCGGTGGGGTTCTTGCGCTTGGACAATTTGCTGCGGTCCGGGTTTCGCAGCAAAGGCAAATGGCAGATCTGCGGCATCTCCCAGCCGAAATACTGGTAAAGCAACTGGTGCTTCGGTGCAGAAGAAATCCATTCCTCGCCACGCATCACATGGGTGATGCGCATCAGATGGTCATCCACCACATTGGCGAGATGATAAGTCGGCAAGCCATCCGACTTCATCAGCACCTGCATGTCGACCTTGGACCATTCGATCTCGATGGCGCCACGGCGCATATCATTGATGGTGCAGAGGCCCTCACTAGGCACCTTCATACGCACCACATGCGGCTCTCCGGCCGCCATCTTGGCGCTCACCTCAGTGGCACTCAGATGCTGACAGCGGCCATCATAGCGCGGCTGCATGCCGCTCTTGCGCTGCTCCTCACGCATGGCATCCAGCGTCTGCGTGGTGCAGAAGCAGCGGAAGGCATGGCCCTTCTCAAGCAGATGATTGCAATGCTGCTGGTAGATCGCGGCGCGCTCGCTCTGGCGATAGGGGCCATACGGGCCGCCTACATCGGGGCCTTCATCCCAGGTCAAGCCTATCCAGCGCAGGGCCTCCAGGATCACGCGTTCGGACTCGGCCGTGGAGCGCGCCCGGTCGGTGTCCTCGATGCGTAGCAGGAATTCGCCACCATGCTTCTTGGCAAAGCAATAGTTGATCAAGGCGATATAGGCCGTGCCGACATGCGGATCGCCGGTGGGCGAAGGGGCGACACGGGTACGAACGGTCATGGCTGTGATCCTTGATGAAAAGCGGGCGCAAGATAGGTCCGGGACCGGTCCGAATCAAGGAACTAGAGGAAAGCGACGCAGGAGATGATGTGGTCCACGGCCTCACCATCGGCACTGAGCGGGCAATGCACCCGCGACATCACATAGCGGCGGTCCTTGCGGAAGGCGGGGCTGGCGGGGCCTTCGAGGAATTGCGGCACCTTATGCTCGACCACGAAGGCATAATTGGCAAAGGCCGAGCCGGCCACATTGATCATGGCCGCAGACCGCACCCTTTTGCCCGTCAGGTTGCCAAGCAGGGCAATCACTTCCTCGCCGATGATGCGGTATTCGAAATCCAGCGGGTCGTAATGCACCCGGGTCACCAGGATGGTGGAGAGGAAACGGCCCATCAGCAGCGGGTCCATACCGGCGCGCGAGGGGATGCGCCCATCCCGGCAGCGGCTGTGCCAGAGATGATAGAAATCAAGCACATGCTGATTGGTCAGGATCGCCGGATCAGTGCCAAAACGTGCTTCTCCCGGCAGGCCAGCGGGGGGATTGGCAGTGAAACGGCTATCGCTATCGGTCACGCGGCTTGGGCCCGGATGCTTTGGATTAAGAGGCGTGCCTCTTTCCAATAACACCCGGCATAGGCCGAAGAATACTAGAACATTCAAGCAATTAGGGCGGTGCGTGCTGCTTCAACCGCGCTGCATGCCCCAGCGCCTTACGGTGCGGTTCTCGATGGCGCGGAAGATCACGCCATCCACGAACAGGCCCACCGCCATCACCGTGAGCAAACCGGCAAAGACCGAGGCCGTATCCAGCAAATTACGATTCTCGAAAATGAACCAGCCCAGGCCGCCGCGCCCCGAGGAAACGCCAAAGACCAGCTCGGCGGCAATCAAGGTGCGCCAGGCGAAGGCCCAGCCGATCTTCAAACCGGCCAGGATGGCCGGGAAAGCCGCCGGGATCAGAATTTCGACAATATAGCGCAGGCCCTTGAGGCCAAAGGTCTGACCGGCCATGCGCAGGGTCTCGGAGACCGAGAGGAAGCCGGTATGAGCATTAAGCGCCACGGCCCAGAGCACCGAATTGACGATGACGAAGACCAATGAGGGCGTACCGAGGCCAAACCACAGCAGGGCCAGGGGCAGCAGGGCAATCGCCGGCAGCGGGTTGAGCATGGCGGTGAGCGTGGCGAGCAGATCGGTGCCGATGCGGGTGGAAACCGCCAGCGTGGTGAAAAGGCAGGCCAGTGCCAGGCCAAGGCCATAGCCGATCAGCAGCACCTGCAAAGTCACCGACAGGCGCTGCGGGATCACACCAGAGACGATGCCATCCCACAACGCACCCAATGTGGCGGCGAAAGTCGGCACCATCAGGGGATTCTGCAGCCAGCGGGCATAGCATTCCCAGGCCAGCGCCAGCAGCACCAGGATCAGCATCTTGCGGAAACCCTGCGAAGCCCAGAGCCGCTCACCGAATGGCAATGGCCGCGCGATATCGCCAATCACGGCAGCCGGCAAGCCTTCGCGCTCATATTCCGGCCTGATCGGCGGCTCCAGTTTGGCAGTGGCTGCAGTCATACCTGTATCCTCAATGCAACGCGGCGCCATCGCCAAACAACATGCGGCGGATGGTACCGCACAGCTCATGGAAGCCGGCACCTTCACGATCCTCATGGCCGAAAGTGTGGCTGTTCAGCTCGGCCCGCACCTGGCCCGGATGCGGCGACAGCACGCAGATACGGTTACCGAGAATCACCGCCTCTTCGATCGAATGGGTGACAAAAACCAGCGTGAAGCGGATATCGTCCCAGAGTTGCAGCAATTCATCCTGCATCTTGCGCCGCGTCAGCGCATCAAGCGCCGCATAAGGCTCATCCATCAGCAGCAGCTTTGGCCGCATCGCCATGGCCCGCGCGATGGCCACCCGCTGCTTCATGCCGCCCGATAGCATATGCGGGAAATTGTCGGCGAAGTTCGTCAAATTCACCTTGCCCAGTATATCCAATGCCCTTTCCTCGGCCTCACGGCGCTTGATTCCGTTCTTGAGCATCGGGAAGGTGATATTCTGCTTCACTGTCTTCCACGGCAGCAATTGATCGAATTCCTGGAACACCATCATGCGGTCCGGCCCCGGCTCGGCGATCACCTTGCCGTTCAGCCGCATCTCGCCCTCGGCCGGCTTGAGAAAGCCGGCCAGGGTCTTGAGCAGGGTGGATTTGCCGCAGCCCGAGGGCCCAAGCAGCACAAAGCGGTCGCCTGGGAAGATATTGAATGACACCCGGTAGGTGGCGGTGATCAGCGCGTCCGGCGTCTTGTATTGCAACGTGACACCGTCCACCTCCACCAAGGGCTTGTCATCCATATTTCCCTGCTCCAGCGCGGGCCGCGACATTTCCACGTCCTCGCTCTCCGCCTAACTGCCCTGGCGGTTATGCAACGCTGGCACATAGGCATCCTGCCAGCGCGCCGGGGTTGCCTTGAGCTGGCCGATGCGGCCCATGAAATCGGCCACCGCCTTGATACCATAAACGCCGGTATCGAATTCGTCCTTCAATTCCACCAGCAGGGCTTCCACGGCGGCATTATCCATGGACTTCTGCGGTTCAACCTTGAGGTAGATCTCAGTCGCCCGCTTCGGGTCCTTCACGATGATGTCGGCCGCCTCACTCAAGGCCGCGATCATTACGCCAGCCAATTTCGGATTAGCATCCAGCACCTTCTTGGTGGCGCCCATGGCGAGGAAGGTGGAACGGCCGCCATAAATATCAGTGGTGGTCATGACGCGGGAAATCTTCGGGTTCTTCAGGGCCACCTGGGTGAAGGGCGCGGAGGAGAAATACGCCGTCACTTCGCTGCTGCCGCCGGTCACGGCATTCAGCGCTTCCGGATGCGGCAAAGCCACCACCTGCGGCTTCAGCTTATCATGCTGGCCCGCGCCGAATTCCTTCTCGGCGGCGATCTGCAGGGCATACATCTGCGGCGAGACCAAAGCCGGCATGGCGATGCGATCCTTGGCATCGAAATCGGCCAGCTTCTTCACATTCGGCTTGTTGGTGACCAGCACCAGCGGCAGCGTGGTGACGCCAGCAACGCCGAAAATCTGCTGCGGCGTGCCCTTGGCCTTTTCCCAGGCGATCAGCATAGCAGCCGTGCCATAAACGCCGAAATCCACCGAACCGGACAGCACGGCATCCTGCATCGCGCCCGATCCGGAGAAACGCTGATAGCTGGCCTTCACATTCAGGCCCTGCGCCTTGGCATGCTTTTCCACCAATTCCAGCTCTTGCAGCAGGAAGGTGGGCAGGAATCCGATGCCGAAGCCAATGCCGATCTTCACTTCCTGTTGCGCTTGCGCGCGGGCGACGAACGGCATGCCAAGAGCCGCGATGGCGGCCGAGGTCTGCAACAGATGGCGGCGATTGAGCGTGGTCATGGACGTGTTCCTCTTCCTAGTTTCTATGTTTCTTCAGGCAGGTGATTTGGGCAATGGCATCGCCAGCAGAATGGTCGCCGGCTTCGTGGTGTTGTTCTTCAGGGCGCGATTCTCATGCGGTGCGATGCGGCAGGAATCCCAGGGCAACAGGGTTTCCTCGCCGGTATCACTCTGGATTGTTACCGCGCCATCCAGCACCACATAAAATTTCTCCTCCGCCGATGCGGTGAGCGTGGTGCCGCCGCCAGGCAGCAGATGAGACACGCCAAGCCACAGCACATCGCCGGGGCCGGCCTCCCGCCCCTGCAGGCGGAACATCTTCATGTCCATATGGCCCGGGGCATCATAGGGCTTGGCTTGCGCAAAACGGGTGAGATGCATCGTTAATCCTCCGGTACCAACACGACGCGCTCGGGCGATGAGCCGATGACGGTCTGGTATGCCGCTTTGGCATCATTGAAGCGATAAGTGAAATCGCGGTGGATCGGGAATGGCTTGAGCTTGCCAGATGCGAAATGCGGCGCCATCTCGCGCAGCAATTCAGCCGATTCCACCGCCGTGAAGGCGAGCGTGTCGATCCCCAGATAGGTATGCCGGCCGCGATAGAAGGCAAAGATATCGAATTCAACAATCTTCTTTACCGCTGCGATGAATATCTGCCGGCCTTTCAGCGCCAGCGCGGCGGTGGCGGCGGCATAATAAGGATCACCGACCGTGTTATAGACAATATCGGCGCCGCGCCCGCTGGTCAGTTCACGGACCTTGGCGGCCACATCCACGCTGGAATGATCCAGCACGGTGACGGCCGCGTTGGCATGGCCGCGATAGGCTTCCAGCTTGCGCACCACGCCGATGGTATTGGCGCCGCAGAGCGTGGCAATCTGGATCGCCGCTTGGCCCACCTTGCCATTGGCGCCCATCACCAGCACCGCCTCACCCGGTTTCGGCATACCGGCGCGGCGGAAGCCTTCCCAGGCCGTGACGAAGGGCACGCCGATGCCGGCAGCCTCCACAGCGGTGAGGTTCGCTGGCTTCAGGGTGAGAGCCGCGGCATCGAGCAACAGATGCGAGGCATGGCTGCCATCGCGACGGATGCCCACATCACCTCCGGTGCCAAACACCTCCTGGCCCAGCAGCATGCCCGGCCCCTCCACCACCACGCCGGCGAAATCGCGGCCCGGCGTGCGCGGAAACAGCGCATGAGGCATCATGCCCATCGCCGCCTTCACATCGGAAGGGTTAACACCCGCGGCGGTGATCTTGATGATTACCTGATCTTCGCGGTCGCGGCGCAACAGCATGTCTTCCTGAACGAAGCTGATACTGTCCGCATCGCCACTTTTGTGATGCAGGCGTAAGGCACGGGCCTTGATGCCGCCCTTTGGCTGCGCAGCCAAGCTATTCGGGATCGCGCTCATCGCCTCAGCCCGCTGCCCGCAAAGAGGCGCCAGCAAGCCGGATGGGCAGGCCAACGATCTCGCGCGCTTCAGCAGGATTTGCGATCTGGCCGCCCAGGCTTTCCACGATCTGGCGCGCCTTGGTCACCATCGCGGCATTGGAAGGCGCCAGCGTGCCGCGATCCAGCATGATGGCGTCCTCCAGGCCCACGCGCACATGGCCGCCGGCTAGATAGCTCTGTGCCACCATGGGGAAGCTATGGCGGCCGGTGCCGAAAGCAGTGAACTCCGCGCCCTTGGGCAGCAAACTGCGGGCATAGAGCACAGTCTCCGGACCCGGCTGGAAGCCATATTTGATGCCCATGACGAAAGAGCAGAGGATCGGCCCCGCAAGGCTGCCATCTGCCAGCATATCGTTCATCAGCGCGATATCGCCGGAATCGAACAGTTCGATTTCGGGCTTCACGCCGGCCCGCGTCATCACCTCGGCCATCTTGCGCACATTGCCAGGGGTGTTGATCACCACTTCCTTGCCGGAATTCATGGTGTTGAGATCCAGCGTGCAGATATCCGGGCGCAGCAGCTCGATATGCTCCACGCGCTTCAACGGATGGCAAAGCGTGGTGCCGGCAGCCGCCACCTTTGGCTCATCCTCGGAAGGCACGAAACGGCCGCCCGGGCCGGTGGTGAGGTTGAGGATCAACTGGGTATTCTTGGCGCGGATGCGCTCCACCGTCTCGCGGTAATGCTCCAGCTCCATGGAGGGCCGGCCGGTGACGGGATCACGCACATGGATATGCACGATGGCAGCACCGGCTTCGGCCGCACCAAGACAAGCATCGGCGATCTGCTCCGGCGTGATCGGCAGATGCGGCGTGTGTTCCGGCTTGGTCTGATTGCCGGTCACCGCACAGGTGATGATGATCTTGGGCAAGGGGGGGCGCATGATGGGAACTCCCGAGGCTTAAAGGCTGCGGCCGCCATCCACCACCAGGGTGGTGCCGGTCGAAAAGGTGAGATGCGTGGCACAGGCCAGCACGGCGGCGGCCACATCCTCGGCCCTGGCGACACGCTTGAGCGGCGTGGCGGCGGCGGTCTTGGCGTTGAAATCAGCCCCACGTCCCGGTACGAAGCCGGTGTCGACCACGCCGGGCGCCACGCCGAGCACGCGTACTTCCGGTGCCAGCACGCGGGCCAGCGACATGGTCATCACATCGATGCCGGCTTTCACCGCGCAATAGGCGATGCTGGAGCCATTGCCGGTGCTGCCGGCGATGGAGGAGATCGAGATCACCACACCATCGCCGCTGGCTTTCAGCATCGGGGCAAAGCTGCGGATGGCGGCGAACTGACCACGCCAATTGACCTGGAACATGCGGTCGATCAGCTCGTCATCCAAAGCCTCGAGATCGCCATGGGGCACTGGCTTGGTGAAACCGGCAGTGTTCACCAGGATATCCAGGCGGCCATAACGCGCGGTGATGGCATCACGCAGCGCCAGCAGGCTGGCAGTATCGGCCACATCGGCCGGCAGAGCCGCATGATCAGCGCCGGGCAACGTCTTCAGCAAGGCAGCGGCCGCTGCCTCGCCCTTGCCGCCGGGACGATGGGTGAGCACCACCTTGGCGCCGGCTTCAGCGAAGAGGCGGGCAGAAGCAGCGCCGATGCCGCCTGTGCCACCGATGACCAGCGCAACCTTGTTCTGCAGCGAATGAATGGAGGGCATCAGGTCCTTCACTTGATCGGAGGCTTGGGGAGCACGGCTTCACCCGGCTCCATGACAAATTCATGCTGCAACGAATACCACTCGCCGTTCACATCGGAGGCCGGTGCGGCACCCTCATGGCGCTGGTAATCGCCCACCAGGCTCTGGGTGACGCCGAACACCACGTCGCTCTCAAGATATTGGTCGCCAGCCACGAAGACCTGCGTGATCAGGGTTTTGTAGCCCGGCTTGTGAAACAGGAAATGCAGATGTGCCGGCCGATAGGGATGGCGCTTTTGCGCCGCTAGCAGCGTGCCTACCGGGCCATCCACCGGCACCGGATAGCCGGCTGGTTTGACACTGCGGAACGAGAAGCGGCCTTCGGCATCGGTGATAAAACTGCCGCGCAGATTCATCTCGGCCTGGGCGGCATCCTGATTCTCATACATGCCCACAGGTGAGGCATGCCACACATCCACATGGGCGCCGACGATCGGCTTGCCAGCATTGTCGCGCAGGCGACATTCGGCAAAGAGAGCCGGCCCAGGTGTGGCCGAGCGCACAATGGAACCGCCCGCCTCGGTCTGCGGCGCATGCATGCGCCAGAATGGCCCCAACAAAGCTGCGGCGGTTTCGCTGTTGCCCGCATTGCCGTTATTCAGCAGGCAGACCAGGGTAGAAAAGCCGATGGCATCGGAGGCAAGGATGGCTTCGTTGTGGCTATCGTTGGTGCGCTGGCCCAGGCCAATCAGGAATTCGATGCCCTGCTCCCATTCCGGCTCAGTGAGTTTCACCTCACGGGCGAAGGCATGCAGATGACGCACCAGGGATGCCATGATTTCCCTCAGGCGCGCATTTGGCGCCCGCTCCATCGCGGCCAGTACAGCACGCGTGACATCTTCCTGCCCTTGGATGACCACCGCCCCCTCCTTTTTCTGCAATCGTTTGCATAATGAAATCGCGCACCACTGTCAAGATACTTCAGTCAAGTGACAATTTATCATGCTGCAATGAAAATGAGTGAGCACCAAAAAGTCTTGTCTAATGCAATCAATTGCATATGTTGGCGGCATGCAGAGCCGAAGCCCGACTCGCCCCGCCACATTGAAGGCCGTTGCCAGCGCCGCCGGGGTGCATCTTTCCACGGCATCGCGAGCCCTGGACCCCGCCAAGCGCCACCTGATCGCCGCCGATGTGGCGGCGCGGGTGGAAGCCGAGGCTCGCAAGCTGGGTTATCGCCGCGATGCCGCCGCAGCCAGCCTGCGCACGAGGCGCACAAGGCTGGTGGGCGTGCTGGTGCCCGATATCGCCAACCCGGTTTTCTCCCCCATCATTTCAGGCGTATCGGAAACGCTGGGGGCGCAGGGCTATTCCACCATTGTGGCCGATGTGGGCTCAGAACCCAAACGCCAAGCCGCCCTGGTGGATGAGTTGATCGCGCGCCGCGTGGATGGCCTCATCCTGGCGACCGTGCGGCGCGACGACACTGTGCTGCGCCATTGCCTGGAGATGAAGCTGCCGGTGGTGCTGGTGAATCGCGCCGACGAAGCCGACCGCGTGCCGGCCGTGGTTTCCGATGATCTGCTGGGCATGAGCCTGGCTGTCGATCATCTGACGGCCCTGGGGCATCGCCGCATTGGCCATATTGCCGGGCCGGCGCATCTATCCACCGGGCATTTGCGGCGCCAGGGTTTCGAGGCAGCCATGCAACGCCACGGGCTGGCGCTGCCGGAAAACGCCATCGCCACAGCCACGGCCTATGAACGTGAAGCCGGTGAAGCGGCAGCAATGGCATTGCTGGCCGCGCAACCAACCCTTACCGCTATTGTTGCCGCTAATGACCTGCTGGCGCTGGGGCTGCTGCAGGCGCTGCGTGCCCGTGGACTTAAATGCCCAGGCGATATATCGGTGGTTGGCCATAACGACATGCCATTGGTGGATATGATTGACCCACCGCTCACCACGGTGCGCATCGGCCCGCGCGAGATGGGACATGATGCCGCGCGCCTACTGCTTTCCGAACTGGAAGGCGGCGCACGCACTACGGTGCGGCGGGTGATCCTGAAACCGGAATTGATACTGCGCGCCTCGACGGCCGGGATCAAAAAACCGCACTAAGCGGCTATTGCACCGGGCGGGCTTCCTGGCGCTGGCTCGGCACCATGGACGGCACGCCAGCCCCGATATCGATAAAGCGCATGCCCTCGCCTTCCTCATAGGAATCGGGGTCAACCGCTTTATCGCTACCCGCGCGGGTGAGGCTGGAGGCGCAGCAAAGCACCAGCGTGGATTGGGTGGCGCCATCTTCCAGCAACGGCCCGCTGATGAACTCCACCGGCAGGATGCCGCCACGGCCAAGGCGCAGCCAGTAATAGATCACCGCGCTGCAGGGTTGTGCCACCTGCGCCATGGTGAGATGGGCGCGCCAGGCGCGGTTTTCCTTGGTGGTGAGATCAAGGTAATTGCAGCCGCCGAGATCGACGCCGATCTGCTTGGTGATGGAATCACCCACCCATTCGATCAGGATGTCGTCATGCCCGCGCACATTCAGCAACAGGCTGGTGCCAGTCAGTTCGCCCAGTTCAGCCAGCCGCATATCGCTCCGCTGCGGCAGCAGCCGGCTGCCGCGCCAACCATGCCAAGCGGCGAGGAAATCCCGACTGCGGGCCGAGAGCGGTTTGGGCAAGGCGGAGACGAAATCCATGGGGCTATTTTATATATCGAGCGGAGGCGGCGGATAAACAGCTTTTGCGCTGTTTTACCCCTGAAAGCCAATAAATAGGCCTGAAATTGCCTAATCCGGCCGATTAATGGCAAAGACCTCATCCACCACGCAGTAATCCATATATCCGAGGCGGGCGACCGGGCGCAGCAGGCTGATATCGACGAACCCTTTGGTCAGCACGCGTTCATCGATATGGATGCCCACCACTTGGCCAAAAACCACAAAATTACGGCCCCCAGGGGTGTTGCAGGGCACTTCCACGGTCTGCATGTAGCGGCATTCCAGATGCACCGGCGAAGCCTTCACGCGGGGCGGCTTCACCAGCGTGGACGGCAGCATTTCCAGCCCCGCTGCATCAAATTCATTCTCGCCATGGGCTAGATGAGCCGAGGTCTTATTCATCGCATCGCGCAAATCATAGGTGACGAGATTGACCACGAACTCGCCGGTCTCCTCGGCGTTGCGCTGGCTATCCTTCACATTGCTGCCGCGCGGGTTCATCCCGGCGCCAAACAGCACGCAAGGCGGATCGGAAGCCACCGCATTGAAGAAGCTATAGGGCGCCAGATTCGGCCGGCCGGCCTTGTCCACCGTGGAGATCCAGCCGATGGGGCGCGGCGCCACCAAAGCCTTGAACGGATCGCGCGGCAGGCCATGGTTGCGCTTGTCAGGTTCGTAGAACATGCGGGCCTCAGCTTAAGGGATCAACAGCAATGCGCCGGTGGTGGCGCGGGACTCGGCAGCATGATGCGCAGCGGCGGCATCCGCCAGAGCAAAGCGAGCGCCAATCGCTGCTTGCACATGGCCAGCAGCGATGGCCGCGAACAATTCGGCGGCATTCTCGCGGAAGGTGGTGGTATCGGCATTATGCGGAAACACCGAAGGCCGGGTGAGAAAGAGGCAACCCTTCTTGTTCAGCAATTCCGGCTCGATGGCAGGCGCCGAACCAGAAGCGGCGCCATAGATCGCCACCAAGCCGAAGGGCGCGGCACAATCGAGTGATTTGAGGAAGGTGTCCTTGCCCACCGAATCATACACCACGCGTGCCTTGCGCCCGCCCGTGGCGGCCAGGAAAGCGCCGGTCCAATCCGGGTTTGTGTAATCCACCGCGGCGTCGGCACCGGCGGCGCGGGCAATGGCGCATTTCGCCTCGCCGCCCGCCGTGCCAACCACGAAGGCACCCAGCGCCTTGGCCCAGCGGCACAGAATCTGGCCAACACCACCCGCCGCTGCATGCACCAGCACTACGTCGCCCGGCTGCACGCGATGGGTCTTGCGCAGCAGGTATTGCGCCGTGAGGCCCTTGAAGATCAGCGCGGCGGCCTGCTCATCACTCACGCTGGCGGGCAGTTGCACCAGCTTCTCGGCCGGCACCAGCCGGTGATCGGCATAAGCGCCAAGGCCGGCACTCATATAGGCAACGCGGTCACCCGGCTTGAAGCCAGCAACATCGGGGCCGACAGCCTCCACCACGCCGGCGGCTTCATGGCCCAGGCCGGTAGGCAGCGGCAGCGGATAGCTGCCCTTGCGCTGATAGATATCAATGAAGTTGAAGCCGATGGCGGTCTGGCGCAAACGCACCTGGCCTGCCGCAGGTGCCGCCAGCATCTCGGTTTCAAGTTGCATGGCTTCGGGCGCACCAAAGCTGTGCAGGCGGATGGCGCGGGCTTGCAGATTCGACATGATCCCCTCAATAGCCAAGCAGGCTGGACAGGAAGCGCAGGCAGACAAGGGTGAGGAAAATACCGAAGGCAACCTCCAGCCTGCGCTTCGGCAGGGCATGGGCCAGCCGGGCACCGATCGGTGCGGTCCAGATGCTGGTGGGCACGAACAGCATGAAGCCGATCAGGGAGACATAGCCAAGTGCCAGCGGCATTTGCAGCGCCGCGACATTAGGATATTCGGCCATTTTCGGCCAGCCGGCATAGATAAAACCCAGCGCGCCGGGAATCGAGATCAGCACACCAAGGCCTGAAGAGGTGGCGATGGCCTGATGGATCGCCCGGCCATGGAAGGTGAGGATGAGGTTGGACAATTGCCCGCCGCCGATGCCCATCAGGGAAGACAGCACGCCGATCATCAAGCCATAGACGCGCATCACCAGGGCGCCGGGCAAGGTGTCGCTGATTTTCCAGCTATCCTTGCCGAAGATCAGCCGGAAAGCGGAAACACCCGCCACCAGCACGAAGACCAGCTTGAATAGATCAGCCGGCGCGTAGCGCGCGATCAGGCTGCCGGCCAGCACGCCCAGCACCACTGGCACCGCCCAGAGGCGGACGACAGCCATATCCACGGCACCCTTGGCGCGATGCGCATTGAAGGAGCGTATCGAAGTGGGAATGATGATCGCCAGCGAGGTGCCGACACAAAGCGGCATGCGCGGCGCTTCCGGCACCCCCATCAGGGCGAAGAGTTCGTAGAGCACCGGCACGATCACGGCACCGCCACCAACGCCGAAAACGCCAGCAAGGATGCCCGTGACCGCCCCGGCAGCCAGCAAAGCGACAGACAGCCAAGCCAGTTCGGAAAACGGGATGCCAAGGATCATGGAAATACTCATGGAGGGACAGAGACCGGGGGGACGACACCAAGACCCACCCGGGCGCCGCCTAAGCCACATAGCATGCTGGCATGCCGGCCGTCAGCCTTGAACACCCAGCACCGCCATCACAAGGGTGAAAATCCTCAAATTCCCATATGAAAAATTGATACTCGGCAAAACAGCTCGGCGGCATGCTAGATTTCCATACCGACTCAGCCTGCAAGAGAGGGCCAGGCATGCCCCGCTTACCCCCTAATCGCCGCTCGATCCTGGCTACCCTGGCCGCCGCCCTGGCGGCGCCGGCGGCCAGGGCCAATGATAGCGCTCAGATGGATCTGGCCTTGGTGCTGGCCGTGGATTGCTCGGGCAGTGTGCGGGCCGAACATTATGAATTGCAGCAAAAAGGCTATGCCGATGCCTTTCGCCACCGACGGGTGATCGAAGCCATCCTGGGTGGCCTGCATGGCGGCATTGCCGTCACCTATTTCCAATGGTCCGGCCCGGCCTATCATAACCACACCATCCCCTGGACCCTGTTGCGCAACCGAGCTGATGTGATGGCCTTCGCCAGCGCATTGGCCTCGGCACCCCGCACCATCTTCAGCGGCGGCACGGCACCGGCAGAAGCCATTGATTATGGCGCCGCCCTGCTGGAGCGCGTGCCCGCGCGGGTATTGCGCCGGGTGATCGACGTATCGGGCGATGGCCGCAGCAACCGCGGCCGCCCGCCCGCCCAGGCCCGGGACGCCGCCGTGGCGAAAGGCATCACCATCAATGGCCTGCCGATCCTGCATATGGAATCCGACATCGATGACTATTATGAAAAGAACATCATCGGCGGTCCCGGCTCTTTCATGCTCTCGGCCCGCGATTATGTTGCTTTCGCCGATGCGGTACGCCGCAAGCTGATCCTGGAAATCTCTAGCCGAAGCTGAGCGTCGCCTGGCGATTCTCCAGGGCCGACAGCACACTCATGCCCGTGATCGCCGAGGTTTTCGGGTTGCGCGCAGCAGCCCGCCCCGAAACAATCACCGTCAGGCTGGAATGCGTGCTTTCAGCCTCGATACGCCCGGTATTGCCGCTGGCCGCCGGATCGGCCACCAGATCAACCCGGGTGGCGGCAAAGCCCAAGCCTGCCAACGCCACCGTGGCCGCCAGATTGGCGTTTTTCGGATAGGCCAGGGCCGCCGTGTCGGCAGGACCGGAGAAGATCACCGTGCGCGCCGCCATATGATCAAGATCGAATTGGGCTTCCGCTGGCGTACCCTTCCAGGCCCTGGGCGGCTTCACCGAGGTATAGGTGACCCTGATGAGGCCATCCTGGCGCATGGCGAGCAGGCCATCCAGCCCGGCCGTGGCGCCGACTGGAACCACCAGACGGCCCGAACCGATTTCTGCTTGAGCCATCAGCTGCTGACGGAAGCCGGCATCGGCCAGAGCTCCGGTGGAAATGACAAAGAAATCAGACCCAGACTGCAACACAGAGATTGCGCTTTCACGCACAGCATTCTGACCAGCCGCTTCGATAGCCACGCTCAAGCCAGCATCGAGAAACGCCTCCAGGCGATCCGTTACCAGCATGCCCGGCAAAGCAGCAAGGCTGGCCACTTGCAATTGATGTGGCCGCACCAGCAATGCGGCGAATTCATAGCCAGGCAGCGGCCGGGCGCGCCAGGCATCCAGGATGCTTTCGCCGATACCGCCCAAACCGATCAGGCCAATACGCTTTGCCATGGCCTAAACCGCCTCGAAGGGTACTGTAAGCTGCGTGCCCGGCACGATGATGCCGCCACGGGCACCGGGCTCCACACTGCCATAGCGCTGGGCGAAAACCGGCGGCAAAGGCCGCGCCTCACGCGGCGCCAGCCAAAGCCGCAACAAATGCCGCCGCCGCGCATGATCAGCCCAATCCTCGAAAGCCGTGCGGTCATGCAGCAGGGTATGATTATGCACCAATTGCACATCGCCGGGCTGCAGCTCCATATGGAAATTCAGCGCCGGATCATTGGCCAGGGCATCGAACAGGTCATAGGCCTCGCGCTGCGCTTCACTAAGCGGCGGCACTTCCGGGAAACGCCGCGCGGATTCGATATACTGACGCTGATAGATCGCCGTGAGCCTGCCCGCATGCCAATTATAGGTCGGGATGGTGAAATAGGGCTTCTCGCCCACCGGCACTTCACCGCGCCGGTCGGTTTCAATGGGATCGAAGAGCAGTATCAGCAGATCGGGCCGGCGGCGGCGCATTTCATTGAACATGGTGACTGAACTGACCAGGGCCGAATGGCCGCCAGCCTTGGCCACCTGCAGGCAAAGCAAGCCGACGATATCGCTGGAATCGGTATGGAAGGTCTGGCGCTCATGGGTCTGATAAATGCGCACATTGGGATCATCGCTCGACAAGCCCATATCCTTCACATGGCCAAGCAGATGCCCTTTGGCATTCTGCGAACGGGCGCTGCCGAGATGACTACCCAGGCCGAGAAAAGCGATAGCTGATTGACGCGAACCCCAACGCGCCACCGGCAAGCCACGCAGCAGGGCAAAACCCCGCCCGTCTAGCACTTCCGTGCGGATACGGGCTAGGCGCGGGCCGAGGCCGGGCAGCGGAAAGTCTTCAGCCCGGATCGCCGCAGGATTAATGCCGCGCGCCTCAATACCACCCAGGGCAGCCTCGATTTCGGCAACCTCATCACCGCTGAAGCTTTCGAGCCAGCTTTGGTCGCGCAGCATGGCGGGGCCATACCAAGCCGAAGCATCGGTTATCTCAGGCGGCAGATCGCGTATGGCATGTGTCATGGCGGTTACCAAAGGGGCAAACAGAGCCCCAGTCTAGTGCGCCCAACCCAGGGCTGCCAAGAATCAGGCCGGCATCGGCTGTAGCTGTGTGAAATCCGGTGCTGGCACAGCGCCGAAGCCTATGCCATCCAGCGACCCGATGACCAGTTTGCCATCCTGGATATGCAGCCGCACCTTGCCGCCATGGCGATGGTAAAGGTCTGGATGCGCCTTGAGGAAAGCATCGCTCTCGCTGGCCGGGCGCTCGCAGAAGCCGTCGACGAAATGATGGCCGTTGCGCTCCACATGGGTAAGACCGATGAAATTGACCAGCGCCAAATCCTGCTGCAGCGATACACCGGCATGGACGGTTAAATCCTCGGCCGACATGAAATAGCGGCGCGGGCCGCCAGCGGCATTCCACAGCGCGCAGCGCGCGCGATTGATTATCGACTTGTAGAAACCTTTGCAGATCTTCGAAGATACACCGCTATAGCCCATAGCCTTGGCGCACAGGAAGGAATCAATCTCGCCATCTGATTCATCAATGATCAAAGGTTTCACGGCGGTGAACGGTTCCACCGATGTGGACAAGGCTTCCTGGCGCATGATCGGCAGCTCCACGAACAGGGTCGAATCCCGCAGCCGCTTCAACGCCGGCGCGGCCTCGATAGCTTGTCAGCGGCTCAAAGCTGCTTCCGCAGTGTTATATTGCTCATTGCTATCGATGGTGGCGGAATAGGGCTGCGGCATGCGGTCCAACACGGTTGGCTTCTTGGATGCCGCCAGCGGCTCGCCACCACCCGTTCGCGTCGTTTCGCGCCTGCCCCACCATGCACCCTACTCTCACACTCAATCAACCATATGTGTGAAGCAATAATATACAATGCCGAAGTGCCAAATTTCCATGGAAAAGCGGAACTGCCAGCCCCGTGATAATTTCGGCGCCTTGAAAACTGCACTATCATCATGGTCACGAAATCAAACCAGGATCGAAATATGCAAGACCTTTTCTCGCTCAAAGGCCGCGTTGCGCTGGTAACCGGCGGATCCCGGGGTATCGGCAAGATGATCGCTAAGGCTTTCATTGCCCAAGGCGCCAAGGTCTATATCACGGCACGCAAAGCCGCCCAATGCGATGCTACAGCGCAAGAACTGAGCCAGAATGGTGGGCAATGCATCGCACTGCCAATCGATATTTCGACGGTACAGGGTGCGCAGGCATTGGCAACAGCAATAAAGGAGCGTGAAACCAGGCTCGATATCCTAGTGAACAACGCCGGTGCAGCCTGGGCTGCCGATTTTGACCAATTCCCGGAAGGCGGCTGGGATAAGGTGATGAACCTCAACCTCAAAGCGCCCTTCTTCCTCACCCAGGCATTGATTGAACCTTTGCGCGCAGCGGCCTCGCCAGAGAAGCCTGCGAAGGTGATCAACATTGCTTCCATCGATGGCATTTTCGTCAATCCGATGGAGACATATTCTTATGCTGCCAGCAAAGCCGGCTTGATCCATTTGACGCGCCGCATGGCGGCCAAGCTTATCCAAAGCCACATTGTGGTTACTGCCATCGCACCAGGGCCTTTCGCCTCGGATATGAATATCGATGCGCGCGACAATAGTGATGCCGTGGCGCACCGGGTGCCGGCCGGGCGGATCGGCAATGACGACGACATGGCCGGCGTAGTGATATTCCTGGCCTCACGCGCCGGCGATTATGTGGTCGGCTCTACCATCGCGGTGGATGGTGGCATCGCCTACGGCAAGCGTGGTTTCGACGGCGAACGCTGGAAGTAACGCAGCACGCTACTGACTGGCGGTGATGCCGCCATCGACATAAAGCACCTGGCCGGTAACAAAACTGGAGCCTGGCGATGCGAAGAACAGGCTCGGCGCGACCACATCTTTTGGATCGGCGATGCGGCCAAGCGGAATACGATCCAGTAGCTGCTTGCGGAAAGCTGGATTCTCCATAACATGGCGGATCATGTCGGTATAGACGAAGGTGGGCGCCACGCCATTCACCGTAATGCCTTGTGGCGCCAATTCCATGGCGTGCTGTTTGATCAACATCACTAAGCCGCCCTTAGTGCTGCAATAGGCTGAATAACCGCGGTTGCGCAGGCCAAGCTGTGAGAGTACCGACAGCAGATGAATCTGCCGCCCGCCACGCTTGCCGGCCACTTGATATTTCGCCACCGCCTGAGCCAGGAACATCGCCGATTTGAGATTCACCCGATAAACCTGATCGAAGGCTTTCTCGGTCACTTCGGCCAGCGGCTCTTCTATATGGATGCCGACACAGTTCATCAGAATATCCAGGCGGCCGAAATGCTTGGCCACCGTATTGGCGGAACGACGGATGCTGGCGACCTTGGTGGCATCCATGGCAAGGCCAATGGCATCATGGCCAGCCTTGCGCAGGGCGGCCGCCAAGGCATCGGCCTTCTTGCCATCACGGCCCGAGATAGCCACCTTGGCGCCCTGTTGCGCCAAGCCCCAGGCAATGGCTTCACCAATACCACCATAGCCCCCAGGCAGATATGCCACTTGGCCCTTCAAATCAAACAGGCCGTGTAGGGCCTTGCCGAAATCCAGTTTCGGTGTGATGCGTAGCGCTGCCTTGGCCTTCTTCTTAGCCATCGCTTATTCCTTAATCGAAATGCAAGCCGCCATTGAGGTCGAGTATCTCACCGGTGATGAAACCGCTCAGGGGTTCAAGGAAGAAGCGCACGCAATGGGCAAACTCTTCCGGTTCGCAGAAGCGACCAACTGGAATCTGCTTCAGCAAAGCCTGGCGCTGCTCCTCGGTGAGCTGCTCCGTTACCATGGGCGTCTTCACATAGGCCGGCGCGATACCGTTCACCGTTACTCCGAAGGCCGCGCTTTCGCGCGCCAAAGAGAATGTCAGCGCCTGCAGCGCGCCTTTCGAGGTGGTGTAGGCCGTGCCAGCCGTCAAGCCGCCAGATTTCATAGCCAATGAGCAAGTATTGACGATGCGGCCAAACTTGCGCGCCTTCATGCCCGGCAGGGCAAGGCGCGACAGGAAAAAAGCGCCATCGAGATTGATCGACATCACTTTGCGCCATTCCGCTGGCGAGGTCTCTACCGCCTTGTTATTGGACAGAATGCCAGCATTGTTCACCAGCACAGCCACCCGGCCGAGTTCGCGCTCAATCGCTGTGAAGGCTTGCTCGGCAGCCTGCGGATCGGAAACATCGAAAGCATAAGCATGCGCTGCCGGGCCGATACCAGCCGCCAGGCTTTTCAGGCGAACCACATCGATATCAGCCATGGCGATAGTGAAGCCTTCCGCGGCCAGTATTTTGGCCGTTGCCAGCCCCATAGTGCCGGCAGCACCCGTAACCAGCGCGACCTTACCTTGCCCGAAACCACTCATACCAGCGCCTCCGCCTGACGGCTCATGTCACTGCCCAAATACTGCTGGATGCGCTGATCGCCGATCAAACAAGAAAAATCAGCATGGCGCGTCACGCCACCGCCGGCTACGAAGAGAAAGCCCTCGCAGACTTCGCGCAGGATCTCCAGATGATAGCGTGCCGTAGGATGCAGACAGAGCACAACCAACCTGCCTTCGCCGCGCAGGCGACGGAAAAAATCCAGCATGAAGCCGATATAGCCGTCCTAGGTGTTGAATTGCGGCTCATCAAACAAATGCACCAGCGGATAGTCCGAGCCGGCGGGATCGAGCATGAAGGATGGCAGGCGCCGGGCAAAGCGCCGCACCTGATAGGATTGATGGTAATGCACCGCAAGCCGATCGCGTTCGCGGTATTTTACACGGTGAATATCGCGCCCAGCCACCAGAACACGGCCGGCGCTGGGCTGGTTGCTACCGGTCATCATTTCAAACAAAGTGGTCTTACCAGCACCATTCGGCCCCACCACACCTACAATCTGCTGACCGGCCAATTCCAGATCGGCCCGGAGCGAAAAGGTCACCCGCTTACGCAGCAAACCAGCCGTGTAGTTTTTTTGCAGTCTCTCGAGGCGGAGCAATGTCTCGGCCATGATCAGGCTCCCAGCAAGCGGCGGCGCAGGGCCGCATCGTTGCGCAATTCAGCCGCTTCGCCAGACCAGACTACGCGGCCAAGATCGAGGATATAGGCGCGATCAGCCACACTCAGCGCGGTATCCGCATTCTGCTCCACGATCAACACAGCCACGCCTTCCTGCTTCAGGCGACGGATTGTCTCCAGCACATCCTGCACGATCTTCGGTGCCAGGCCCTGGCTCGGCTCATCGAACAGCACCAGACCGGGCGAACCGACCAGAGCGCGGGCAATGGCCACCATCTGCATCTCGCCGCCGGAAAGATTCTCCGCCTCGCGCTGCATCAGGTATTCCAAGGGCGAGAAGATCGCGCAGGCTTCCTTGATCGACCAGGGGCGGAAGCGCGTGCGCTTTTCGGCAATGGAAAGATTGCGCGCCACAGTCAGTGTTGGGCAGAGCCGGCGATCATCCGGCACCCAGCCAATGCCGGCCTGGGCGATACGATGCGTCGGCCAAGCAGTAACATCGGCACCATCGAAATTGACCCGGCCATGGCGCGGGCGCGTGAGCCCCAGGATCGAGCGCAATGTCGTGGTCTTGCCAGCGCCATTGGGCCCCAGCAAAGCCACCACTTCACCTGGCGCAATCGAAAGAGAGACATCGAATAAAGCCTGGGTCTCGCCGTAGAAGGTCTTCAGTTCCGCTACATCCAGAATCATAGCAGTTTGCCCAGATTGGAATTGCGCACCCACTCATTGTCGCGCAATGCATCCGGTGCGCCACGGGCAATCACCTGGCCCCAATGGATTACCGAAATATGGTCGGCCAGGCCGAACAGGAAAGCCATGTCATGCTCGATGATCGCGATGGTGAGCTGGCCCTTCAGCGAGGCGATCAGGTCAGCCAGCCGCGCCGTGCCATCGCTACCCAGGCCGGAAGTCGGCTCATCCAGAAACAGGATGCGTGGTGCCGCAGCCAGCGCCACGCCGATTTCCAAGGCCCTGCGATCACCATAGGACAAATTCTTCGCCTGCAGCTCACCCTTGCCGGCAAGGCCGACGCGGCCAAGCAGGCTTTCCGCCTCGTCTTCCAGGGCCGTATCCGCCGCCACGGGGCGGGTCATATCAAAGCCGCGCACCCGCATGGCCGGCAAGGCGGTGAGTAGATTTTCGCGGGCCGTGAAATCATTGAACAGATTCATAATCTGGAAGGAACGTGACACACCCTTGCGCGCGATCAGGTGTGGCGGCAGACCGGTAATATCCTCGCCATCCAGCCGCACGCTACCACGCGTAGGCTTATAGCGCCCGGTCAGCACATTGAAGCAAGTAGTCTTGCCGGCACCATTCGGCCCCATGATGCCGCAAAGCTCACCAGGGCCGAAGCGCAGGGTGATATTTTCCAGCACCGTGCGGTCGCCAAAACGCATCTGCAGGTGATCAGCCTCGAACAACGCCATCGCTTTAGCCCCCAAACAGCATACGCAGGCGGGCGAAGCCGCGCTCGCGATTGCCGGCCGCCTGCTGGCGCCGGCGCAAATCCTGCCACCAGCCGGCCACGCCCTCGGGCTTGAACAGCACCACAGCCATGAACAGAAGGCCGAACCACAGCATCCAACTAGTAGTGACGGCGCCAATCAGATCGCGTGCCAGCAAGAATAATGCCGCACCAATCACCGGCCCCCAGAAACTGACCATGCCGCCGCCGATCAGCGTCATCATCACCACATAGCCGGAATAATGCAGACTCATCACATCAGGGAAGGCGGATGTCTGCGCCATGGCGAACAGGGCTCCGGCCAAGCCGGAAAGCCCAGCCGAAAGCGCAAAGACGGAGAATTTGTAGAGCCAGACATTATAGCCGATGAAGGCGGCTCGGGTTTCGTTCTGCCGGATGGCTTGCAGAATCCGGCCATAGGGAGAATGCACCAGCCGCCATAGCCCAATCAGTACCAGTGCGAAGATCGCCAGCACGAAATAGAACAGCGCCACATTATCCTTCAGATCGAAGGACACGATGCCGAAATCGGCCGGCAGCCGCAGGATACGCAGCAGGCCATCTTCACCGCCCGTGATGCTGTGCGACTTAATAGAAACGAACCAGAAAACCTGGCCGAAGGCGATGGTCATGAAGGCATAGTAGATGCCGCGCCGATGCGAGATGAAGGCTGCCACCAAGGCCCCCACCAGCGCCGCTACACCGGCCGCCACGATCAGACTTAACCATAGACTGGGCACGACATTCTGCTGAAACAGGCCGAAAGTGTAAGCACCAATACCAAAATAGGCACCATGGCCAAACGAAGGCAAACCGGTATAGCCAAGCAATAGATTGAAGGAGAGCGCATAGATCGCCCAGATCACAATTTCCACGCCAAGATAGGGATAGAGGCCGACATGGCCAATCCACAGCGGCAGGCTGGCCAATACCAGCAACACCCCCAGCATGGCCGGGGTGACAAGACGGGTGGCATCGCTATTGGTTTGACTCATGCGCTTCAGGCCTCGAGTAGGCTTTTTTTACCGAACATGCCGCGGGCGCGGAAAGTGACCACGGCGATCAGCAACAGATACATGGAAAGCAACGACCATTCGGATGCATATGCGCCGCTAACACCAACTAGCATGCCCACCAGAATGCCTGCGAAGACCGCGCCCCAGAAGCTACCCACACCGCCCAACACGATGATCAGGAAGGCCGGCACCACGGCATCCACGCCCATATGCGGCCGGATACCCCAGATCGGCGCGACGATGGCGCCAGCCAACGCCGCCAGCAATGTGCCGAACGCGAATACGAACAGGCGTAGGCGGGAGAGATTGATGCCCAGCGCTCGCACAATCTCGCTGTCATGGGCACCGGCTTTGATGATGGCGCCATAAGGCGTGCGCTCAATGAATAGCCAGACCAGCGCGATTGCGCCGATAGCGAAACCTGCAGCATAGAAGCGATAGGTGGACCAGATCAGATCCCAGAAGATGAAGCCGCCACTGATGCCCATCGGCACCGGCAGCACATAATCGCGCGTGCCCCAAATCAACCGGATCACCTCTTCGATTACCATGGCGGCACCGAAAGTGAGCAGCAGGCCGTAGAGCGGGTCCTTGCCATAGGTGCGGCGCACGCAGAGTTCCAGCAGCATGCCTACCAGCGCCGCCAGCAATGGCGCGAAGACCAGAGCCGTCGCATAGCGCCAACCGAGCGGCACCTGCAGCCAAGTTTGCTGCCAGCCATCAGGCATCGGAATGCGCCCACTGACCAGCATGAAGGCGAAATAGGCGCCCAGCGCAAAGAGCGAGCCATGCGCCAGATTGATTTGCTCCATCAGGCCAACAATCAGCATGAAGCCGAGTGCGATCAACGCAAATAGCAGGCCGAGCGTGATGCCGTTTAACAGATGAGGCAACAAGTTCAACACGCCTGCTTATCCTCCGTTTGAGCACAAAAAAGGGACTCGGACAGACAATGCCCGAGCCCCATTCTATCCTAGAGTTCGAAAGTGGGGACTTGATCGTAGGCCATCAGCTTGCATTTTTGCGCCGCAGCATCGTCCTCGACAGATTTCGCATCGGTCCAGCTGATGATCTCGTAGAGATCGGTCTTGTCTGCTGGCTTCATGTTGCGGCGCGCCAGATAGATGGTCTGCTGTAGCTGATGCGTATTTGGGTCCATATAGGCATCGAAATGCTGCATACGGTCCGCAGCCGAAACCTTTAACCCCTCCAGCTCCTTGATCACCTTGATATTATTGGTGCTGCCAGCCCGCTCGATAGCGCGCAGCAGCTCCCTTGTCGCCATATAGCCGTTATAGGAGACGTTACCCGGCACCGGAATCGGGCCATTGGCGTTGGCCGCCTGCCACTTCTTCACGAACTCGGCCACGCCAGGCAGGGGCAGCTTATGATACCAGGTGGTGCCAAAGACACCGAATAGGCTGTCAGCGCCCGCACCCCAGACATCGGGCCAATCCTGCTGGTTGTTGATCCAGGCCGGCTTGCCATCCAGCTTGAGCTGGGCAACCTGGGCACGCAAAGCCTTGATATCGTCACCACCCACAGCCGTGGCCACCACATCCGGCTTGGCCTGCTGGATCTTCAGCAGATAAGCCGTGAAATCTCGCGTATTCTGCGGCACCAGTAGATTATCGATGATCTTGCCGCCATTGGCTTCAACCATGCTCTTGGTTGCGTTCGAGGTGCTGTGGCCCCAGACATAGTCATTGGTCAGCAGCAGCCAGTTCTTGCCCACCGAGTTGATGGCCGTGCGCACGGTCGCTTTGGAGAAATTGCTGCCGTTGCCATCCCACACGAATTTGACGCGGTTGCAATTCTCACCCGCTTCGCTCGGCGCGCTGGAATTGGTGTTGAGATAGATTGTGCCGTATTTGGCCGCCACCTGGGTAATGGCATTGGCAACGCCAGAATGCACGGCGCCAACCAAAAAGCCACATTCTTCGCGGGTGATGAAACGTTCGGCAACGCGGCTGCCGGTGGCCGGATTGGTCTCGGTATCGGCCGTGATCCACTCGATCTTGCGCCCCAGCACACCGCCTTTGGCGTTGAATTCGTCAATCGCCATGCGGGCGCCACGCAGATCATCCTGGCCGCTATCGCCGTATTGACCGCTGGCATCACAAGTGAAACCGATCTTGATCGGTTTCTTCTGCCCTTGCGCATAGACACGGGTATGTTTCCACGGGCCGAAATACGCGGCCGTGCCGGCGAGCGCCGCCGCCATGGCGCTGCCCTTGATCATCTTGCGGCGTGAAATGCCCTGCTTGCTCATGATTCCCTCCTCCTCATGCGGCTGGTGCCGCTTCTATTTTGATTGTGGCTTGTTAGGCCTGCATCACTGCTTGCCGATACGAACTCCGGTGATTTTCTCTTGCGCCTCGATCAGAGAGCCAACCAACTTGGGGCCCAAGCCCATGGCCACCGCCTGCACAAAGCTTTGATGCACGGCTTCGCCTAGGAAACCGGGCAGATTGAGCGCCTCGGTCATATGCGTGTAGTAGCGCAGGTCCTTCTGCGCCAGAGAAAGGCCGAATTGCAGTCCGCCGTAGTCACCGGCCAGGGCCTTGGGCACGATCATCTGGAAAATGCCGCTATTGGCGCCGCCCACACTCACCACTTTGAAGAAGTTCTCCAGATCAACCCCGGCCTTGGCGCCAGCCACCAGGACCTCGGCGATCAGCGCGGCGTGGCCCATGGCAATGAAATTGTTCAGCAGCTTGGTTTTATGCCCAGCGCCGGGGCCGCCAACATGAAAGATATTCTCACCGAAGGTGTCCAATGCCGGCTTGATCGCGGTGAATACCGCAGGGTCGGCACCAACCATCACATTAAGCCGGCCTTCTTCGGCCTCTTTCGGCGTGCGCGCTAAAGGCGCATCGGCAAAAGCCACGCCTTTGGCAGCGAAATCGTCAAAGATGCGCGCCGTCGAATCCGGCTCACTGGTGGAGCAATCAACAATGATCAGGCCCTTGGCGGCCGCCAACAGTAAGCCATCAGCACCATAGACAATAGCTTCGACCTGCGGCGAACCGGTGACACAGAGAAAGACGATATCGCTCTGGCGGGCCACGTCGGCGGGGCTGCGGCCCTCGCGGGCGCCGCGCCGCAGCAAATCTTCCACTGGTGTACGGTTGCGATTACCCAGCACACAAGTGGTGAATCCTTTCTCCACCAAATTCTTCGCCATGCCATGGCCCATCATGCCAACGCCGATGAAACCAATTCTTGCCTTGTCGCTCACGCTTTCCCCACTTGGAATTATTATTCTATTGCGTTCTAAATATAGAATACATATTCTATACCTCATGTAAAGGTGATTTTTTGTTCCATCGCTCCGGAAACCTCGATGACCGCACCGCATACCTATGATGACCTGCGCAGCCAGATCGCCCGGCGCCACCCCGATCTGTCGGATCGGCTGCGCCGGATAGCGGAATTTGCCGTGCAGCACCCCAATGATATGGCCTTGAACACCGTGGCGGTCCTTGCGGGCCAGATCGGCGTGCAACCTTCTAGCATCATTCGCTTCGCCAACAGCTTTGGTTATGGCGGCTTCAGCGACATGCAGCAGGTATTCCGCTCTCGCCTTGTGGCTGAAGCGGCGCCAAGCTACCGCGAACGCATCGCCTCGATGCATGGCGGCAAGGCACGCAGCAATGGCGGCAGCCCGGCAGCCGTATTGAGCCAGTTCGTGGCTGATGATATTGGTGCCTTGGAAGAACTGCATGACCGCACGACGGATCGCGAATTGCAGCGCGCTGTAGCCATTCTGGGAAAAGCCAAGAGCATTCACCTGATCGGTCAGGGCCGCTCATTCCCCGTGGCCTTCTATCTGCATTACGCGCTTTCACGCCTTGATCTGCGCGCCTATCTGATCGACAGCCTTGCCGGCACGGCAGTGCGCCAGGCCCATATGGCATCTCGGGAAGACGCCATTATCGCGGTCAGCTTCAAGGATTACTCGCCAGATGTGGTGAGCGCCGTGGAACAGGCGACCGACCGCAAAGTGCCGGTCATCGCCATTACCGACAGCCCCCTTTCGCCTATCGCCCCCGGCGCCAATGTCTGTTTCGAGATTGCTGAGCGTCGTGATCGTCCCTTCCGTTCGCTCGTGGCGCCGATGTGCCTGGCTGAAAGCCTAGTCGTATCGCTCGGTCAGCAGCTCACAGCGCGCAATTCATGAGTCTCAAGATGCCTGCACCATCAAAAACCCGCCGGCTGGATTTCATCGCTCTTGGCCGTGCCGCTGTGGATCTCTACGGCGAGCAGATCGGTGGTCGGCTGGAAGACATGACGAGTTTTGCCAAGTATCTTGGCGGCTGCCCGGCAAATATTTCGGTGGGCGCGGCGCGGCTTGGCCTGAAGCCCGCCATGCTCACCCGCGTGGGTGACGAGCATATGGGCCGATTCGTGCGCGAGACCCTGGCAGCCGAAGGCGTGGATGTCAGTCATGTGAAGACCGATCCGCTGCGGCTGACCGCCCTGGTGGTGCTAGGCATTCGTGATCAGGATACCTTTCCGCTGATTTTCTATCGCGAGAATTGTGCCGACATGGCCGTATCGGCTGATGATTTCGGCGCGGATTTCATTGCCTCGGCCAAGGCTCTGCTAGTAACTGGCACACATTTCTCCACAGCCCATGTGGATCGCACCAGCCGGCAGGCCATCGCGCTGGCCCGCGCCGTGGGCACCAAGGTGATACTGGATATCGACTATCGGCCCGTGCTGTGGGGCCTTACCGGCCATGGCCTGGGCGAAGAACGCTTCATTGCTTCCGAAACCGTATCCGTGCATCTGCAGAGCATCGTGCCGCATTGTGATCTGGTGGTTGGCACCGAAGAGGAAATCCATATCGCTGGCGGCAGCACAGACACATTTGTTGCCCTGCGCAACCTCCGCGCCCTGACGGCAGCAACCCTGGTGGTGAAGCGTGGCGCCCATGGCTGCACTATCTTCACCAGCGCGATACCGGGCAGCTTCGCCGAGGCCATTGATTGCCCGGGCTTTCCTGTTGGTGTGTTCAATGTGCTGGGTGCGGGCGATGGCTTCATGGCCGGCCTGCTGCGTGGCTGGCTGCGCGATGAGGATTGGCAGGCTGCTGCCAGCTACGCCAACGCTTGCGGCGCTTTGGTGGTTTCGCGCCATGGCTGCGCCCCGGCGATGCCAAGCTGGGCGGAAATGACCAGCTTTATTGCACGCGCTGACCGCCTGCGCCGTCTGGATAATGATGCCGAAATCATTCGGTTGCATCGCGTCACTACAGGCCGCAAGCCCTGGCCCAAAATCATGGCTTTGGCTTTTGATCATCGCCGGCAGTTCGAGGAACTGGCCGTCGCTCACGGTAAATCTATTGAGCAAATAGAGGTCTTCAAGGAGCTGGTGGCTGAGGCCGCGCTTGCGGTAACCGATCTCGCCGGTGCCGGCGTCATCCTGGATGATCGCTTCGGCCGCGCCGCCCTGCATCGCCTTGGCGATGGCCAGCGCTGGGTGGCACGCCCAGTGGAATTGCCCGGCGCCCTGCCCTTAGCTTTTGAAGTCGGCGATGACCTGAGCGCCGTTTTGCGCACCTGGCCTGCTGGCCATGTGGCGAAATGCCTGGTGATGTATCGCGCTGACGATCCGCCTGCCTTACGCGATATCCAGGAAGCGCAGTTGAAGGCGCTGCAGGCGGCCTGCCAGGCGACTGGCCACGAGTGGTTACTGGAAGTCATTCCACCCGATGTCACGGGTGTGGAGCGTGATCGCCTCGTCTGTGCCGCCCTCCATCGGCTTTATGCCGTCGGGCTAGAGCCAGATTGGTGGAAATTACCGCCAATGACGGCGCCACGAACCTGGCGCGATGTTGCCGATATCCTGCGCCATAACGATCCCCATTGCCGTGGTGTGCTGGTGCTGGGTCTCGACTCCAGCGAGGATGATCTGGCAGCCGCCTTCGCCGCCGCACGGTCCGAGCCTTTGGTGAAAGGCTTCGCGGTTGGCCGCCATATCTTCTGGTCAGTGGCGGAAGATTGGTTTGCCGGTCGTATCGACAATGCTGCGGCCTCGCGCACCTTGGCAGAGCGCTACCGCCGGGTCATCGATTTGTGGAACAAGGCGGCGGCCTCGAAAGAGTTGGCCTGACGGCAGGCAGCGCCTACTGCACCAGAATGTCGAGCTTGGCGAGCCGAATACTAGCCCTATTGGCAGAATACCTTGACTCAGACTTCGGTCAGGCTGGAGAAATTATAGGTCCAGGGAGTGGTGCCGTTGGTGGTGATGGTACCAATCACCACAGCACCGGTGCTGAAATTGCCGTCATTATCATAGTAAAGCGTGCCGGTATTCGTCTGATAGACAAACCCGGCCTGGCCGAGATCCGTCGCCGTCACGGCGGCAGCGGAAGCAGCGGTCTTGATGTTGACGTTGTTGGTCAAGGCTTGGCTGAGCGTGAAGGAATTTCCGGTAAAGGCACTGGCATTATTAGTATCCAACTCAATGAGGTCAGTGGCACCCATATCCTGCACACGCAGGCTGTCTCCATTGGTCGCCGAGACGAAAGTAAAGTAGTCAATGCCGGTACCACCGGTCGCCGTATTAGTGCCGCCAGCGCCAACCAGGCGATCACTGCCCGTGCCACCAATCATCACATCATTACCGTCCCCGCCGAAGACCAGCGCCCCGCCAGAACCACTCACGGTGATCGTGTCGGCCCCAGTGCCGCCAGTGACCGTTTCAATATTGGTGGTAGTTACGCGGTTGGTGCCATTTGCCAATGTGAGGCTGTCATTGCCATTGCCCAGGCTGAAACTGCCATTGGTCAACGCCACGCCGAGAACCACCGTATCAGCCCCCGTGCCGCCAACGATGTTCTCGATGTTG